>MDSZ01098416.1_pt1 | contig 11914 bp, 16 predicted proteins | sample 811201 | NCBI WGS metagenome assembly MDSZ01 (sample SAMN05326647, study PRJNA326480) | marine metagenome | isolation source: seawater | place: Indian Ocean: North | collected 2010 | reverse complement strand
CAAATGTATTACCTAATCCATCTACAAATTGCCAACTTGTTTCGCCCGGCCAATTGTCTAATGTTATTGAAATAGATATTTGATATTGTGTATTTGTATCACATGTTGTTCCTGCACATGATCCGTCATCTATTGTTGCCCAAGGATTGTATGATATTTGAGCTGGGTCCAAACAGCCTGGGATACATGCATATGGAGTATATGCAATTGTATCTGACATTGATCCATCTGCAAATTCTAATTGACAATAAAACTCTTCTGACCAATTTGGTGGCATTTGACCTGGTCCTGTATTAAATGCAAAATTATGAGGTCCTCCTGCAGGCCAATATCCTGGGAACTGGAGTGGTCCTAAGCCATTTTCATTACTAATCCACACCTTTGTTACTTCACAATTTATATCAGTAGCTGCAGTTTCCCATTCAAATACTGTTAATGCCTGACCATTTGGTTGACAATTTTGATATACATTAGTCCAAATAAGACCGCCACATGGAGGATAAGTACAAGACCCATCATCTATAGTGGCGAGTGAATTATAATTAAGTGCATTTGTATCCATACAACCTGATACAGGAGGTGCACATGGATTAATATTAACTAAAGTATCTAATACTGAAAATCCTATTAATGCAGTAGAATCAGCATAAAATATCATTCCTTGACAATCATTAGACATTTTGAATTCTGGAAAAGGTGACATTAACTGTCCTGATTGATATGATGCCCAACCATCTCCATATGAATCATTTAATGTAATAATATATGGTCCTGAATTACAATCTACTATAGTATCTAAATACTCCCAAGGTTGAGTAGGTTCGTGATATAATATAGTATCACCATTTGTATTTGATACAAAGGTGAATCCAGATTCTTGTGATGCCCAATAGTCATATTGAACAGCAAAATTTACCCAACTATCTGTTTGGGCTGATAAACTAAAAGACCATATTACGGCCAATAACATTAGAAACCTTTTCATATTCTTTTCTCCAAATTTAATTAATTAACAAGACCCATTTTTACAGTTAGTCTTGCAACTTCTTACTGTATATGCCCATCCTGCAGCGCCTGCTAATAATATGGTTCCCCATAATAAGCTTACACCAAATGTACATCCTGCTCCGACAGCTAATACATAACCACCGTAACATTTACAGTAACATAAAATTTTATTATATAAACTTCTATTTTCGTCTATATGTTCCATTACTTTTTCATCTAATTCTGTTTTGTCTAAAACTTTTTTCACAACTTTTTTGGCTGCTTTTTTAATTTTTTTTGCCATTTTAATTACTCCTTATTGATTTATGTTTGTTTTTCTTAAATCATTAAACCCAAACATATCGCCTGGTTTAATATCAAATTTATCTATATCGCCTGCAGGTAGTTCTAATACCATGTCACAGATTACTTCCCCTATACTATCAAACGTGCCATCTCCCATATCAGGCATAGCATTTTTGAATAAATCTATTACTTTATCATCTTTTATATAAATAATGTCCAAGGGCTGTTTTACGTTTTTCATCCAGATGTTTGCAGGTTGATCCTTGCCGAATTTCATTAACATACCTTTTCCTGAAGGTATTTCTTTTCTAAACATTAATCCTTTTTGAAGACCTTCTGGTGTGGATTGTATTTCTACTCCCATTTCATGTCCATTTATTTTAGCTATTCCATTTTCTTTAATAGTATGAAATCCTTGTATAGATCCTTCTTCAATATCCTTCTTCATATATTTTTTTACTTTAGGTGCAACTAGATCGTAAAGATCCTTTGTAGCTTTAATATGAGTTGGTGTCGCTATTTTTACAACCTTTTTTATGTCATCCCTAAAAGCTTCTGAATCGGTTTCAAATTCGTCTGTGGGTGTAATAAATGGGAGGTTATCTTTTGCAAATTGTTTTATTTTATCTAATGTCTTTTGTTCTCCTAACATTTTACGTATTTGATTGATTAATGCTATTCGTTGAACTATTGGCATTTTTTTAGATTTAGTAATTTGTTGATCCATCTCATATGTATCTTGTTCACGAACAGGTTTGTATACATAATCCCTATCAGTGGTCAATGATTTCTTCACTTTCTTCACTTTCTTAAGTGATGGAGCACCATTAATAATCTGTTCTATTAATATGTTTGTTAGTTTAATCATTTATATACATCTATTTTTAGCTAAATCTGTTTTCATTTCATCTGCAGATTTATATCTTGATACTACTGTACCTTCATATACTGCTTCTTTCCCATATCTTTCAATATAAGTAGGACAAGACTGTGCTGCCTCTAGAAATGTTTTTCGTGTTCTCAAATCAGTTTTTCTCCACCACAATGTTTCATCTGGTCCTTTATATTTTACTCTCGAATCAGCTTCTGCTACTCCAGTAGATAGGTTAATATTTTTTATTGATCTCATTCTTATAATATTACCCTTTCTATCAACCCCCACCTTTGATCCTGTTATATTTGTTTTCAATTGGGATGCAGCATGAAAACTAGAACTATATTTTGCAAGAAATCTAGTATTATCTGTTTTATAACAGAATGAGGACGTTACTCCTGTTTCTGTATCTATAGATTCACTGCACATTGATTCGGGTCGGGTCTTATATTTAAGTTTTTCTCCTGAATCTAATAGTCCCTTTCTTTCCCAGTCTGCTCTCCTATCGCTAATATACTCATCTTTATCTTTTAACACTTCATATTTATTAGATGAATTCTTTACTCTAATTGTTCTTGGGTCATTTTTGGCCTTTACAATTATTTCTGAAATATGTAAATCTCTCACCTTTTCTCCGCAATGTTCGCATACTTCTTCAAAGCTTTCTACACCATTTATTCGCTTATACTTTATCATACACTTACATCCTTTTTCTTATATAAATATTCCACAAGTTCTGAATCAATACTTTTTATCATACTTTCATTACGAGATGCATGGTGGGTAGAATGATCGTGATCGTGATCGTGATCATGGCCTGGTTTTTCGCCTGCAATAGCTATAGCCTTATCTAAATATTCCCGATCTCCTGTGTTTATATATTGCTTCATCGGAATTCCGATTTCTGTATGTGCATGGTGTTCTGTAGATCCTGGTGTTTTATATGGATCCTTTTTGCCCTTTAATATTGTTTGATTAATGTGCATTGGAAGGTCCTTTGTTATGAATCTTGCAATTTGTTTTCCTCTTTTATTGCCCGGCTGAAATTGTAGTGCATGGGTTAATTCATCAGTTACAGTATCAGATGGCTCAACATCTACAAACTGATTATATAGTTCAGGATTGCCTTCTATATCATCTACTGTTAAATTTGGGAATCTTGATTGAATATATGTATTAGTATCAGCTATATCACTTTCAAAATCAGACATTGGTTCTACACCGTGTATTGTTTTAGTAAGTGGATTAAAGAATCCTCTCTTACTAAATATTTTTTGTAATCCTCTTGCGTGCTCAGGGTCCACTATTTTTGGCGATCCAGCTTCCTTATATACTGTTAAAAACCTTTCCCATTTTTCAGGTGTGCCCTTTAATTCATATTCTTGTTTAATTTTATCAAGATATAGATTAGTCATTCTCTTCTTTCTACTATTACCTTGCAAGTGATAATCTTGGGGCTCTATATTCTTTGGAAGCTTATTCTTATTCCTTTTATTTTTTCGCCTATCCCTTTTGGATATCACAACACTATTTTGTGGTGCTATCTGTTCAACTAATATGTCAGTCAATTTAATCATTATTATTTTTATTTCTATATATTGTTACTTCAACTTCTTCATCCCGACATGATAGATCATAACTATCTATGCGATCATAATTTTCAAACGGAAATTTGGATTTTTTTGTATATAAAGAATCCATTAATATATAATCAAAACTTTCGTTCTCAAAAGAATCATTTAACCATATTCCGGCAGATAGCAAAACTTTACTCCTCTTATGGGCTTCTAATGATACTGATGGTGCTGTAACTCCGTATTTTTTCCAGAATGATTCATATGATTTGTGTTTTACATCTCCTATTTGAGACATATTATCAAAATTATTACATTTAATATTAATATGTTTTAAGAATATAGATAAAATACCCATACCACATCCGTTATCTATCATTTCCTTATTTTTGAATATATTCATATTTTTTAATATATAATCCAAAAAAGGAATATTTGGAGCAAATAATAAATTTTCTGTATAATCTGATATTTCACTCATCCCACATAGTTCATTTCTGGATTTGTCGCCTCTCCATATGTAGGATCCTAATCCACCCATTTTGTGTTTATTACCAGGAACGAAAAATTTATCATTAAATCTTTTATCATCGGGACGGGAATGCATAGCTTTTTCATAATCAGCCTTTAATTTTTCTAACCATTCCTTATCATAGTTATCCATTATAATATTATTATCTATTTTCATTTTAAATACTTTAAATAGTTTTTCCACTTATTTTCTGCTTTTGTTGCAGCCTTTTCATATGGATGTGTTTTATAATTATATTTACCAGAATCATATCCATCATCGAATTTCTTTTTATTCTGAAGTGAATGTGTATGTTCGTGTAATAATGATCTAATAATTTCTTCTACATTTTTCATAGCCGACGAATATAGATATATTTTTTTAGTATCCCAATCATATTGTGCAAATGGATTATTTTGTTTCATTAAATCTTCCTCTCCAACTGCTTTGAGTCGTCTGTAGATATTATTATGAACTACTACCGGTAGTTTTTTACCACCTAAATCCTTTACTATATGTGGATATACTTTATTTACTACATCCATTATTTCTTTCTTGGATATAGCTTCTGTTAATATGTCTTTTAATTTAATCATAGACCCTTAACCATATCCTTTAATTTACCGACCATACTAGGATTTTTCTTTGCCCAACTTTTAATAAATTTATATAGCATAGCTAGTGTAGCTGAGGCTAAAACTAATTCATTAATCGGTTTCTTATTTTCTTTTAATATTTTTTTAAGTTTGATCATATGGCTATACTTTCTGTGCTACTATATTTACATCTGGATATTTTCTTTTTAAACCTAGTACAGCTGAAACATTCTTTGCACTATCATCCATAAAATAAACAGTTCCATATCCTTTTTTAATTTGCTTTTCTATCCAATCTGCTTTATGTTGTGGGTTTGCACTGCCCAAAGCTATTGTATATACATCCATTCCTATGGTCTTAAAAAAGTGATTTACTGGAGCTCCTAATCTTCTTGCAGTTAAAATTGTTACTTTACGTGCACCTCTAGATACTCGTTTGGCTTTTTCTAATTGCTTTTTTAATAATTCAACATTTTTCTTTATAATTCTAGGATTTCTTAATTGTCTATCAAAATCCCTAAAGTCAAACTCTTCACCTTTCTTAGCTCTATAGACTGCAAATTCTGCAGGATCTAATTTTTTTTCCTTTCCATTGGGCATTTTTACATAAACCCAACTATCTGTTTTAGCCAATGTATCATCAAAATCAAATACACTTAGGATCTTTCCTTTATTTTCTAATAGCAGATCTAATAACCTAATCATAACTATATTCCAGTGGCAGTTTCCTCAGCATCAAAGGCTCCTGCGTCCTGCGCTAATTCCTGATCAATATTGATCATGTCTAATCCCTGTTGATATCTTTTGGCTAGAGCTGATTCACCTTCTTCTTCATAATGAGATGCTCTTTCTTCATCAGTCATACCTGCTAATTCTCTGTCATCAGCAGCTTGAGCATATGCATTAAATTCATCAACCAATTCTGGTTCCGGTTCTAATCCGTTCTCTATATATGTATCAATTTGAGATCGTAAATTATCTCTCTTTTCACCTATCTTAGCAGTATAATTATCATTCATTTCTTTTTGCTTCTCGTCTGATAATTTACTCCATGTATCAGGATCTATGCTAGATATTCGCTCAAGTTCTGAATCTATTGCCGATCCTTCATCTTTTATACTTATCATAGCTGCTGTTTGCTCTTCGTCAAATCCCTTTGACATTAAAATAGCTTCATCATCTGTAGCTACGTCTGTAGGTGGTTGTTCTTCTGCTGGTGGTTGTTCTTCTGCCGGTGGTTGTTCTTCTGCAGGTTGTTGTTGTGTTGCTACAGTGGCGTCTTCATCGCTCATTTTACCTGCTATGAATTCCTTCGCCGCATTATATGCTGGGTGATCAGTTCTTGATAGTGCAGATCTTACTTTGATATTTTTCCCTGTGGCAGGATTAGGTATCAAAGTATCCAGGACAGGATCATTGTTTGATTCTTCCTTAAATACAGTTTCAATAAGTAAATTGGTAAGCTTGATTGCCATATCATAACCCCTATTTATCAGCAATATACCAAGGTTTTTCGTCCGATGATAGTGGAATTAATTGGTCTGCTGATTTAGTTAATTCATCTCCTGGTTGAAAGTGTCTTCCCCAATTTGTTACCTTATACGTTACTTCTCCATTAGAAACTTTTGTTACTACTCCTCTAGAATCTCTATGTGGACAATCAGGATTGATATCCATCACTTCGTCACCTGCTTTATATTTAATATTTTTTGGCTCACCGGAGATCATTCTTCCATTACCTAATTGATTATCTAATTGATCATCAACCATTTCATTAATTATATATTTCATTCTTTTTTTCATTTCTGTTAATCTCCTATTTTTAGTTTGCCAAATTTTACCTAATACAGATTCATTTTTAACAATTGGAATATTTTTCTTTGCTACGACATTATCGGACCAATCTAAATCTTTAATTGCATCTGATGTGTCTTCCCAACTTGTTGGATTTTTTATATTAGGCTGTTCCATATAATTTTGATCGTCAGGTATTTCTATACCAGGCGATAGTGTAGTTGATGGGATTGCAGCTTGCATTTCAGGTTCCACAACTGGTAATTTATCAGGAATTTCATAAAATTCCCCATGATGTTCTGGTTCCGGTTGTAATATTGATCCGGCTCCTGTTCCTGTTGGTCCAAAATCTTGAACTGCTGGTGTTACACCTCTATCAATTGTCCCTAAATCAAGACCTTTCTTTTTCTCTACAGCCTTATCAAATGCACCTTGATGCTGTGGTCCCCAGTGAGTTGTATTCTTCCAATCATGATCGGGGTCTACATGTGAATTATAATAAGCTCTAAAATGTTCTGCATCTAAAAAAGGTGTATCCTTCCAATCGGGTTCCTGAAATCCATCTACGCCTATCATATCTTGTTCTGCTAGCAAATTACTCTTCATTTCTTGAAGCCATTTCTTATCACCAAGGTTGTATTTTTTCTTCCATTCTTTCATAGACATGAATGGGGGTATATCCTTATCAGTAAATACCTCTCCCTGAATAATTTTAGGGTTACTTCCTTTAGTGAAATTTTTGCTATACATTACACGATATCCTTACTTTCTAATAAAGTATATGTAAAACTATTACTCCACTTATCACGTGCAACTCTACATATATCTAAAAATTCATGCCAATCATCATTAGCTGCGATTACTTGACATCCTGCAGACCATTTATCTACCTGAGATGATTTTCTTCCTCCCCATTTAGTAGCTCTGTGGATATTAATTCCAAATAATCCTGTTTGTGTATTATTATCATCTAGGTCATATTTATCATCACGATTATTATCTCTGTAAACAGTTACTGGCTTTGTTTGACCCAAAGCTTCATATCTTCCCTGATGTAATCTAATTTTATGAGAACCTGGATATTGTCCTGGTTTTAACACAGCGACTCCTTCTTTTCTCATTATGTTTTCTACCCAATGTGTTCCCGGGTCTGTTGTACACTCATAACAATAAAATTCCCATTCTCCATCACATTTAAATGATACTGTGATGTGATCATCAAATTTATTTGTTACTTCATTACCTGTTTCTGAATTTCTGATTCCAACGATGTTGACATTATAGTCACCATTCTCGAACCATCTGTAGCCTTTTGATTTAACGGCTTTTTCCACTTGTTCTCTAGTGTATGACATTGACTTACTCTCCTTTATAAACTTTATATTTCTAGTCATATATAAATATATGGTTAGCACAGAAAGATCAATATTTATACCACTTTATGAGCGTTTGGATTTACGTTGTTTCGGTTTTGGCTCGTCTTCTTGAAATTTTTTACGTTTTTTGAATTTTTCCTTTAATGGATCTTGTTCAAGATATTTATCTAATTGCCTTAGATTCAATTTACCCATTATAATCCCTTCTAATTTTTAATTTATCAATCCTTTCTAAAAATTGTGCTATAGACAATTTTTCCTTCTGCTCGTTTAATATAGTAAAATGCTCCAATAATTCTGGTCTAGTATGGGTTACTTCCATCAATACTTTCAGTGCTGAACCGGGATAGAATGAATCGAAACTTGATTCGCCCAATTCGTTTGCCTCAAAATGTGCCGATTCTTCTGTGTCTTTTGGTCCTAATAAAAAATATTTCATTAATGATATCCGTTTAGTAATTCTAATAAATCATCTATAGCATCATGTCTATGACTATCGTTTAAGACTGTTTTAAAAACATATTGTGAATTTATCAATTTAGCCATATCATGATATGCTGAATAATTTTTATCCTTTAAATCTATCTGATATGAATCACCACAAAATAACATCTTGGAATCTTTACCTAATCTTCCAACAGCCATTGCCAATTGTGATCTTGTTAAATTCTGAAATTCATCAACTATCACTACAGAATGGTCAAATGTTCGGCCTCTAAAATGTGCTAATGATACTAATTCGATTTGTTCTGCCTTTTCCATCTTTTCCAATATTATTGGTTTATTATAAACCTTTCTCATATTACTTCTAATTGGAACTAACCATGGTTCCATTTTTTCTCTTTCAGATCCAGGTAAAAATCCATTATCTTCTGTGGAAATAGTAGGTCTTGTTATAATAATTTTATTAACTTGTTTCTTGAAAAACATATCTAATGCTACCTGAACTGCTAGTAATGTTTTACCGCTACCCGCTTTACCCACTATAAAATTATATGGGTGTTTTAATATTTCAGTCTTCGCTTTCTTTTGCTCCGGTGAAAGAGAAAGAGAAAATCTAACTGCTCCTTTTGGTGGTCTCTTGTCGATATTTTGTTTCGCCATTTTTTGTCTCCGTTACTATTGCTCTACCTTCTAATTTTTCCCAATCCCTCTCAGGTCTAACTTCACAATTAGTTTCCCATGCTCCTTGGAGCGTATTTAGATCCATACCTAAATCTTCTCCAAAAGATATCATTGCCTGCATATCTTTAGGGAAACAACTTCCCCCAAAACCTTTTTTACCATCTGGGCCTGGTACATGTATGTGGGAGTGACCTACTCTTCCATCGCGAATGAATCCTTCAACTGCCATATCCCAATCTATATTTCCTTGCTTTTCTGCAACTAGCTTCATTTCGTTCATAAATGATACCTTTGTTGCAAAGAAACAATTATTCATATATTTTACCATTTCTGCTGTTTCCCAGGTTGTTTCTATAATTGGCATAGAATCACCAAATCTCCATCTAAATAAATCAGCAACTCTCGCAGTAAATCTTTTGCGGCCACCTATAATAAATCTAGACTGGTTTATAAAATCAAACTTTGCAGAACTTTCAGTTAAAAATTCAGGATTAAATACTATATTTAATTTAGTAAATTTTTTAGCTAATGTATTTGTCGTGCCGGGTAATACTGTAGATCTCACTAATATTATGTTACCCCCTCTTCTATTAACTTTTTGGATATCACTTAATACAGATTCTAGAATATCAATATTCATACTACCATTTCTATTTGATGGTGTTGGAACAGATACGAATATAAAATCTGATTCATTAATTGTTTCTTCTAAAGTGTGTGTGCTTTTTAAAGGATCTTTATCATAAACCCTTACCTCAGCATCACATCCTGTTTCTGCTGAAAATCCGAATTGAACAGCAGAGCCGACAAAGCCTCTACCTACTATACCTATTTTTTTCATAACCCTAATTCCCTTTTATATTTATTAATCCATGTTGGAAGATCACCTTTTGGTTCCCAGTCCAATATTAATTGTGCTTTTGAATTGTCTGCCAATGTTTCAAATGGTTCCTGTACATTCTTGCCCTTTACAGTTCTACCACCAAACATATCAGCTATTTCATTAACTGAATAATTTTTTCCATTACCAATATTGAATACGTCTCCACCAAAATTATCATGGTTTTTTGCTGCTAATATATTTGCGTTTACTACATCATCGACATATGTAAAATCCCTTCTTTGTTCGCCATCATTATTTATAGTTAATGGTTCACCATCTAACATTTGCTTGGCAAATATCGGTATTACGAGTCTATACCCACCATCTAATTTCATTCTATTACCGTATACATTGAAATACCTTAATGATACTGTATCTAAATTATATACTTCACTAAACATTTTACAGTATTGTTCACCGATATATTTTTGTAGACCATATGGTGATAGTGGGTTTGTTGAATGTTCTTCCGGTGTTGGAAATTTGGTTACATTTCCATATGCAGAACTACTTGCGCTATATACAAATCTTTTTACCTTCAACTCTCTCGCCAAACATAGCATATTTAATGTTCCGCTTACATTAGCTTTATTAAATGATACTGGGTCTTCTATAGATGGTTGAACTCTAGCTTTAGCAGCTGTATGGAATATAACATCAGTCCCTATCGCATCTGACAATATAGCTCTGTATATGGTCGATTCAGGATCCATATTTGAAATGTCTATTCTTCTAAATCTTGCATCTGGATTTATATTTTTCACATCACCAGTAGATAGGTCATCCAATACTATAACTTCAATGTTATCCTTTATTAACCTGTCAACTAAATTAGATCCAATAAAACCAGCGCCTCCTGTAACTATCGCCTTACGCATGTATTAACTCCTTTTCGTAAGTATTCATACTTAGTATGTTTATTATAAATATGTCTAACCGTGCAGTTCCTATATCTCCAGAGTCATTAATTATATGATTTAATTTTGTTATTATATTATGAAAATGTGCCTCGTTTAATTTTGATGCATCAAATTCTATTAAAATATCATTATGTTTTTCATTATCAAATGGTAGCACCTTTTTAGCTAAATTATATGTAGTATTAGGTTGTTCAGAACAAATATATTCTAAATATCTTGCATCTGAATATATTGTTGAACACCATGGTTCTAATGTGTATAAGTGATCCAAACTACAATTTTTAACTACAAATCCTATATCATATTTAGGAGTAATTATGGGTTTCATTAGGGCATCGTGTTGAACATTAGTTCCCCATTTTCTAATAAAATTACGCACATTCTTATGATTTGTTTTCTGCCATTCCGGTGAATCTTTCATAGTATCTCCCCCAGCATGTTTATTAAATCTACTACCTCTACTAGTAAAATGATATACTAATGCATCCCATGACTGTTTAAGTTTATACCCATTGAGCTGGAATCTATTAAATAAATCCGAATCCTCTCGAGATTGGGGTGCAAATAATTCATCATGGCCCCCTATAGAAAGAAAATCTTCTTTATACATACACCATGGAGCAAATATACCTTCTGTTACTTGACCAGAACCCATTTTTGGTTGTCTTGCCCAATCATAAAATTTATCAATATCAAAGTCTTCTACTTCCGATCCAAAATCTTCAATTATTTTTTCTGGTCCTGGAGGATGTAATGGTGGTTCTACTCTTGTTGCCGATACAACAGTGCCTCTTTCTAAATGTTCTAAGATATATTTATCTAAATCGGGTGCAGCTACCATATCAGCATGGAATGCAAATATAATTTCTGTCTTGGCCATTTCTATACCTTTATCAAACATTCCTACAATACCAACTCTTTTTGATGTATCTAAATTATGATGAGCAATTAAACTATCATCTGCCTTT
>MDSZ01020313.1_pt1 | contig 11914 bp, 12 predicted proteins | sample 811201 | NCBI WGS metagenome assembly MDSZ01 (sample SAMN05326647, study PRJNA326480) | marine metagenome | isolation source: seawater | place: Indian Ocean: North | collected 2010 | reverse complement strand
TATTTTACTATTTATTAATTTTTTATACCAATTATCATGATCTTTTTTTAAAATTACCTTAGAATCTTTAAAATTAGATCTAGATTCTAAATCATTTCGCCACCGCCATACTGAGTGTGAATCTTTAATTTGGGCGTTTCTTATTTTTAGCATTTGTTTTAAAAGAAATCTTTACATTTGCTGTAATCATATTTTTTTTTAATAAAGGTTTTTCAAATGATAATTTTAGATTTCCATATTCTAAATAGGCTCTAGGATAATCTAATACATCGGTCATTCTTATGTGATCGTAGATTTCATTTATTTTTTTATCTTTAGGAATCTTATTATCTTTGTACGTTAGTCTTTTAAAGTTTTTTATTCTTTTATTTTTTTGTTTCTTTGGTTTAATATTTGTAGTAAGTATTTTTTTTATCATTTTGCCTATTGTAACATATAATTTTTCATAAATTTCTTCACCGCTACCTAAAAGCGAGAGGTTTGAATGACAATAAATTGGGCCACTATCCATCTTAGCATTGACTCTAAAGGCACAAACTTTAGTTTTTTTATGACCTAATTTTATCATATTTTGTATTGGCGAACCGCCTCTTCCATAAGGCAGAGGGGCAGCGTGAAAAGCAATACACTCATGCTGAGTGAATATTTCATATGGTACAAAATGAGACCAATGAGGTAGAAAAATATATTTTGGATTTAATTTACTAAGCTTTGAAATAGTTAGTTTTTCTTTTTTTCTAACAATAGTATCCGATGATGAGATGATTTTTTTTTTAATTAAAATACTTTCAACAAGTTTGTTTTGTAAACAGAATACATTTGGCATTAGTAATTTATCTTTCTTATTATCTCAAAGGCTTCAGCCATTTTTAAACCCGCTTGTGTTCCTCTGTGAACTGCTAAACTTTCAACTGCTTTGATTGATCTAGCATGGGGGAATGGCATAATTTCTTTTTTGTATTTGTTTAGCGCCTTACTCTTCTTAACCCAAAACTTTTCTATATTATTAAAAAAATTTGGCCGAAAATCCGACACTAATGATGAATGACTAAAATCAGTTGATGATTTAACCTCAAAAGACCTAATTTCTGTATAATTATTATTAATTGGCCTAAAAGCGACTAAGGCAGCCTCAAAAGTTATGCGGTGATCGATATTTAAGTCAGTACCTGAGTGAGTGTAGAGGATATTTGGCGCATAATCCTTTTTAACACTTTCTATAAATTTAATTATTTCTAAGCGAGGGTGACTGTCAAAGCTATTGTCCTTAAAATCTGCAAAAGATATCCAGCTAGCTCCGAGTATTTTTGCAGCTTTATATGCACATTGAATTCTATTTTCTTTTTCATTTTTTTTTAATTTTGCTCTAGAACCAACGCCTGAAGATAATGCTAACAATTTTACTTGATCTCCATTAAAAATATGTTTTGCAATTGTACCTCCACAACCTATTGTTTCATCGTCTGGATGGGCAACCAAAACTAAAACCTTATTTTTCATATATCATACCTTGTTAAGAAATTTTTATTTGCTGCTTGATGGTATCGCGCTTGTGCAGACAATTTTGATAAATGAGTTGAATTATTTGCTCCGGACGCATGTATTAAATTCATGTCGATTAACATTACATCACCAATATTCGACTCAAATGAAATTTTCTTGAACTTATTATCGTTTATGAATTTTTTTGAAACTGTAAATATTTTATTTCCATTTTTTCTATGTGTTACAATTCTTCTTAATTTACCTAATTTGTGTGATCCTTTTTTGAGAATAACCGGTCCTTGATCATAGCTAATATTGCTTAGTGAGATCCAAACCACTATTGAAGTATTTTTATCGCCCATTGTGTTATAATGTGAGTCCTGATGCCATGGTAGATTAGATATTTCATCTCTTCCAGGAACTTGAATACGAAACTTGTGGTTATTTACGCACAAATATGAGTGATCAGATTTGAGTAATTGATTTACTATTTTTAAGAGTTTTGGCTCATTAAATAATTTTTGTAAGGATGGGCTTGAGTTCATAACGTCATTAATAAACGAAATATTTTTTTCATTGATTTTATTGAGCATAAAAATACTGGAATTTAAATCATTTTGTTTATAAGAAATTTCACTTATTTTAATTTTTTTTATTCTGAGAGAAATGATCTTTCTTACATCATTTATAAACTCAGTTATTGATTTTGAATTTTTTAGTAAACCTGGCAAAAATACATAACCATCATTTTTAATATTTTTCTTAATTTGATTAATTGACTTCATAATTTATTTTATCATTTTTCAATTATGTATCTTAACTCGCCATTTCCCCAAATTTTTTCTGCTTCTTTCACTCGATTGGAAAAAAGAACGTTTTCTAATTCAATCCTTCTTCCCTTTGTCCATCTTTTGTAACGTTTAATTCCAACTTGTTTGAATGTGTCTAGTAGTCTTTTGTTTGTGATGTGTTCTTCTATTGGAACATACCAACTATCAGTAAAAATTGTTCTTTTTGCAGGCATGCCAATTAAATTTAAAACATTAATTGTATATTCAAGTGGTATATTCTTCATGACAGAACGCATTTTTTTTCTGGAATTCCAGAAGATTCCTCCTTCACCGTAAAGGTATAAAAACCCTTTTCCGTTTTGCTTCATTACTCTATAAAACTCTTTAACTCCTTTTTTGAGATCCCCTGTATGATGAAGAACACCTTTACAAAAAATAAAGTCGAATTCATTATCTTTAAATGGTAAGTCTAAAACTGATCCCTGAATAAATTTAACATTCTTAATATTCCATGCTTTCGCATTAATACGTGCTATTTCTAATCCCTTTTTACCTAAATCTATTCCTATAACTTTACTAGCACCTAAAGTTGCTAAAGCATTTGTGAATCTTCCACTGCCACAACCCATATCTAAAATTTTTTTATTTTTAAAAAACTTTAAGTCAAATGAATTTCTCTTGAAAGACTCTTTAAGAATTTTTTGTGAATTCAATAAATTTTGCCTAGCTCTTTCTTGCCATAATTTACCAAACAGTTCTTGAGTTTTATATTTATTTTTATTTTCAAAAGAACCTAAATATTTTTTAAGAGAATTTTTTTTATCATAATACGAACCTACATTTTTGAAGCCTTTGATAATTGCTAAATTATTTTTTAAACATAAATGAATATTTTTAATATCTTCTTTTGCATATCTTTTTTTTATGAATGGATCAAAAGGATAGATTGTTCTGAAATACTCATGCATCAATACTACAATTAAGGATGGATGTGTTTTGCAAATCGATCTTGACTCACTAATAAATTTGTTCAGCAATTTATTTATTTTAATTATCATAATTTAATAATTTAATCTTTTTCTTTTATCAGATCTTTTGTTTGATACAGATTGCATTTCCAAAAATTTTTTTTCATTAGGATTATCGGGAACGTTTGCAATATCTTGAATATCTGATCCAAAAACAAAACGAGACTTATTAGATTTATTTGCGATTGAGCTATGAATAAGCATCGGATTAAAAATTATAATTGGGCCTGGCTTCATTTTTATTATTAATTGCTCAAACTTTTTTGTATGAATCTTGTCAATCTCTGGATAATGATCTAAATCTCGATACTCTGGTTTAATAAATCCTAACTTATGACTTCCTTTATAAATTTTCATACTTCCATTACGATTGTTAACTGACGTAAGAGGCGCCCATATTTTTATAAATTTATTCGAATAAAAGTTATAAATATCTTGGTGCAATGGATTGTCATAGATTTCTTCATCTGGTAGAGAAACAATAAGTCCATTTTTGATTGATGGAATTTTAAATCCTAGTTTCTTATAAACTCCAATTTCACTTAATTTATTATCTATTTCATTTGAGATTTTTTTTATACTTCTTAAGTCTTGTAATAGCTTATATGCAATTTTACGATTCTTAAATTTTTTAAAACAGAACGAAAAATCATCATCATTTTTATAATTTATTTTCTTTGATAATGATTTACTTTTTACAAATAGTTTAATATCTCTGTTAAATTCTCTTAAGAGTTGAGGTGATATAACATTATCAATAACTGCAAATCCTTCATTAATAAAATTACTTTTTACAAACTTTTTCATCTTAATCTTTTAAGATATAACAGGGTGTTGGTGAAAAAGGAAATTTCTTAATTTCTATTTTTTGATCGTTAAAAAATTCATCAATTGCCTTTGTTTCTCCTGGTACCTTTGAATAATTATCAACAATAACTACACCACCTCGGCATACTCTTGGGAATAAATGTTCTAGGGTAACTACTGCCGGCTCATAAACATCAGTATCTAGGTTAAGTAAACTTATTTTAAGACTTGGTCTCTCTTTTAAAAAATTTGGCACGGTATCAATAATGTTTCCTTTAATTAATTCAATACCTTCACCAATCCCCCTGTTTTTAAGACTTAAATAGAGATCGTCAATTTCGATGCTTTTTGATATTTCATTATGTTCTTTGGTAAAATATTTATCATCATCATAGTTTGTCTCTGGGAATTCTGCGAATGTATCAAAACCAATAATTTCACGTGATGAATTTTGTTCGTAAATATTCCTCAACATAGCAAATCTTGATAATGATGCACCTTTAAAAACACCAAGCTCAACAATATCTCCTGGTATATTAATAATTTTTCGATATAGCTCATTCTGAGCTAGTACTTTGCCTAATCGTGATGGATGACATGAAAGGTAGAATTTGTTTTCGTACTCGAATGTAGCTTTAGTGTCAGACATATTTTAAATAATTATTATATTCTTCTAACATCTCTTCGAGAACCTTAACAGCATTATTTGATGCATTCTTTTTTATAAATTGTTTTTTACGCTTTCTTTCAGAGATATTTATTTTTCTCGGACAATTTTCTTCTTTTAATATTTCATTCGTATAGTTGGTTTTTTGCGTATTAAGCTCACGACAAATTTTTCTCACGTATTTTTTTGGATTAGTAACTAGATCATCAAAGTGTATATTTTTAACTCTTTTTTTTTGTTCACTTTTCAGAGTGAGATAATTTTTTTTTGAAATATCAAAAGAGTTCTTTGTCATCAGTATTAATCGATCAATAGAATTTGAATTTGTAAATTCATCAGCTATGCCATAGGCGTAATAGGGAATAAATTTTTTTTTATGTTTAAGAATAAGTGTTGCATTGCGCGGGTTAGTAATAAATTCATCACTATAACCTTTTTGTTTCCAAGAAAATATTAAATCTATGGGATGACGGACTAAATTATAAAATAGACTTTTTGGAAATGATCTTAAATAAATATCAACATGCATCAACTCATAATGAATCATCATGTTAAAAATAATTTTTTCTTTTTTAATTTTTTTTATAGCCTTATCACCATCAAGGCCATCGCCGTATACTGATTTATTGCTATTAAGTCTTTCAAGATATTTTTCTGGATCCGGTGTATTCCAAATGCTAGTAAAGTCAGTTGACTTAAAATTTGAATTTCTTCCTATAAAATTGTCATATGTCATAAAATGCACAGAGTAACGCATTAGTGTATCGCATGCTTCATTTGATATTTGTCCAAGCCGGTTCATAATCGGCAACTGCTCGGTTAAATGGTCAACCCTTATATTTTCAGTTCTTTTTAAGCTTGATATTATTCGAGATAATATAATTTTTCCGGATCTTGTTGGACCAGATACAAATACATTTTGTGCCAGATCATTCTTTTTGTAAAATTTCATTTACTCTGAGTTGTTAAAAGTTATGTTCGCCACTTGACACGCCAGATGATTTACTTGCCAAAACTGTAAAGCCCTGTAAATTCTGTGCTTCGCTCTCAATTGAGTACCATATTATATTATCATTACTGATATTATTTTTTTTACAGTACTTATTATCTATAATAAAATTTTTATTAGCTTCTATTGAAAAATTTTTGCTATGAATAAGACCGTTTTTTGAATAGAGAGATAATTTACATTTTGAACTATCCAATGGATGTTTACCTAGTATGCTTAATACTGTTTCATAATCTTTATCAAATTGTGTCATTCCCCAAATATAAGATTTTTTATTTTGAGGACGATATACGTCATTATTAAGAAGCGATACATTTATTGATGAATTAAAATCTGAGGAGGGTTTTCCAATAATTAGCTGATGATTTACTCGAGTAGGAATTCTATTTTTTGATCTGGCAATAATAGTATAGGTTTGATTGTTAATATTATTTTGACTAACATATTTATTAACATCAATGGTCAAGTGATTACTCGATGGAGATTTAATATTACCAATAAGAAATTCATTGTTGCCTTGTTGAAAATAAATATCTAAGTTTGATTTTCCGTTTATGGGGTAGAACTTAATTGTGTTTTGAAAGCCTTTAAAAAAAGGATATTGTCTATACGACTCATTGTTACTGAATGTTTCAGAAATTTGACTACTGTCATAAAATGAATGATTGGCAGTAAACATTTTTTTATCATTTGAAAATGTACCCACTAATAGCCTTCCAAAAAACATTTTTTGCCTAGGTTGCAATATTCTGCAAACATAAAATTTATTTTTCTTTTTAAGGTATTTTTTGAGGGAAAAAAACTTACTTGAAAAAGGCGGTATATTTACTTTTTCATAATAAGATTTTTTTATTTTATCATCATAAATTTCAATTTTGATTTTACCATTTACTTTACTTTGTCCTGAATGAAAAATAAAACCAGTACAAGATTTATTTTTACTTATGGCTTCAAATGAACTTTCGAAGTTTTGATTGGAATTTATTTTGCGATCTTCATTTGTATCATTAAGCACTCGATTATAACTATGTATCATGTTTTTTGATTTGGGGGATTTATGTTGGACTATTACTGCTGGAAAAGGAATAAATAAATTTTTTGAACTATAAAATTCAACTTGAAAACTTGATAAATTCTTTATCTTTATAAACAACTTGGATAAATTAAATTCATAAACTTTCTTTTCATTAATTTCTTCAAAATAAGTATCCATTAAATATCCATTTTTGTCATAGGCTGACAACTTAATGGAAACTGATTTATTATTTCTCTTTATTAAAAAATGATTAAGAAATGATATTGTCGCATCATAATTATTAATTATCGGCACTAATAGACTTGAGCGATGTACCGTAAACTTTGCAGGATTTTTATGATAAGCAACTCTGTCTTCTTCAACTTTTTTAAATGATTTCATTTTTAAAATTTAATTTTTAACCTTTGATATTTTTATTATATATTTATTATTTTTATAATTAAAAAATGCCGGAAAGTTATTATTATCTACACTTCTTAATAGATTAAATTGTGATTTTATAGTCTTATTTATATTTATTTCAGCATCTCCTTTGCCACGTTTACGGTAATATGTCGATGTTCCTCTTTGTTTTTTTAATTTTAATTTTTTAAAATTTTTCATTAATTTCAAGCAGCATTTAATTCTCATTTTGGCCTGCAAATCTCTTATTTCATGATATAGTTCATGCCCTTTGAGGTACATTTTTTCTTTAAAATAATAATCACCACCATCTACTGATTTATCTACCTCAAACACTGTAAAGTTGATGATATTTTTTCCTTCAATAATCTGCCAGAATAATGGGGCCCATCCCTTACCTTTTGGTAAATTGCTCTCGTGTATCACTATGTTGTGATCGTTGCGACTTAAAAATTTATTATCAACAATACGATAATAACTCAACATAAACACAATACTGTATTTACTTTTAATTTTTAAATGATTGTCGGCAATTTTTACTTTATATCCACGCTTTTGAAGTATAACAGATAACTTTTTTGCATGTATGTAAAACCAATCATTTTTTTCTGTAAGAATCAAAATCTTCTTTTTCATTTTAACTATTTATTTTTGATAAAAAATTTCGGGCTTCACTCTCCCCTGAACACAAGTCTTTCATAAGTTTTATTTTTTTTGAATTTTGATTGTTTTTTTTCATATTGCCAATTTTATATATTTTTTTAAATATTGTGTTATAGAATTTATTATAATCAAAATTTTTTATTATATTTCCGTTATAATTTTCAATTATTAAGTCACAAGCTAATCCTAATTCAAAAGAGATAATATAGAGATTATTTAAAAAAGCTTCTTGAACAGTCGTAGGACCAAGATCATCTAATGAAGGGTTTAACATTATATCAGCTGCTCTATAAACCAAATTCATTTTCTTGGGGCTATTTACTGTGCCTAAGTGTATCCATTTAATCCTACCATTATTGACTTTAACATTATTAGTTTCACCGTAAGTAAGTAGAATTATTTGTTCTAAATTATATTCAGAGCTATTCAACTTTTCTAAAACATTGTTTATAACATCGAATCCTTTCCTTGCATCACTAAAATCAGAACAGCCAAATAATAGGATCACTTTTTTACAATTGATTTTTAATTTTTTTCTCGCATTTTTTTTTGTGAAATATTTGTGTCTATAACTTTCAGTACTAAAATACACTACACTTGCAGAATGATTTTTATTAGAATAAATTTTAGAATTTTTGATGCGATTAAGAACGTAACAATTTGATGCAACCCAAATACAAGGTATATCTTGTAATATCTTCACTTTTTTCTTATAATTTTTCTGTGCTAGCTGACTCATATTATGATCTTTTGAATTACATTTTCCTGTTCTATAGCAATTACAATCGAAGCTGAAATGGTAGCCTCCTGTTATCATTTCCATATCCAATGGATGTAAAACAATTCTTTTTTTTAAGATATGATAGATGCTTCCAATATCTTCTATTGTAAGCAAGTCTTGAATACTATGTAATATAACTATATCTGCTTTAATTATGTGAGGAGATAAGTGTTCAAAATCAAAGGGTATATTATTAAAATTAAAGAGATTTTTTGGTCTGTACTTAAAATTATTTATTAATTGATATATTTTAGCCCTTAGTAATATAAAAAAATCATAATATATTATTCTATTTACTCTAAACATTCTCAATAAAATAATGTTTATTAGCTCCCTGAGTGATTTTCCAGAACTAACGGGTTGAATGTATTTATTAGAGGTCTTTTTGTATAAGACTAAAAATTTTGATTTGTATCCTAATTTTATGAAGGACTCGTTGAGTCTATAAACAGCTTTTCCAGCGCCATCATAGTCATTGTTACTAATGTTCAATATATTCACTTGATATTTCAAAATTTTTGTTTTTTTCTCAAAGTGCTTATATATTTTGACTGATTTTTAATCAATGAATACTCTTCATCTCTAATTTTACTACTATAAATAGCTTTGCGAAAGTGGAGTATCATTTTCTTAAAATGATTATCTTTACTTACATTTACATTTAATACTTTTTGGTGTGTAGAATTTATTTTAATGTTTGTTAATAAGTCGGCAGGTTTAGAAAAAGCTCTCTCAATAAAAAACTCTTTATTTAGTGTTTTTATCTTGAGCTCATTTTTATATTTACCTCCAAAGTACCAAATAGCTCTACATTTAGTATGATTTTTAGTAGTAAAGTTTGCGGTACCTTTTTTATCAACTCCACTTTTCATATTTTGAAAGTTGTAGCTTACTAATTTCATATTATCTTTAATAATATTTTGAATAATAGATATTGTATAACAACCCGCATCTAGTAGTGCTCCTCCTCCTAATTTTTTGCTATATCTAAAATCATGCTTATTTAAATGTGGAAAACCAAAAATTGCTTCTATAAATTCAATTTTTTCTCTTTTTATAAGGTCAGATATTTTTTTGAATTGCTTATGAAACCTGTACATAAAACCTTCCATTAATACTAGTTTATTTTTTTTTGCCAGATTTATAAGTATACTCGCCTGATATGAATTTATAACTGCTGGTTTCTCAACTAAAACATGTTTTTTTTTATTTAAAAAAAATTTTGATAGAGTGTAATGCATTGAAGGCACACTTGATATATATACCATTTTGTAATTACTATAATTGATCAATTCATCTAATTTATTAGTAATTTTACATTTATATTTATTTTTTATTAATTCGATGGTTTTGTTGGATCTTGCGTGAATGCCAACTAAATTGTAATCCGGTGACTTCTCAAATTCTGGAATTATATTTTTTATTGAATGTTTCCCAGTATAAATACAGATTACTTCAATTTTTGTCATTTTATAAATGGGAAATTAAACTTCTTACATGAGGATTAACCCAAGATTTTTGTTTAATAAGCTTTTTAATTTGAAATAGACTTAACCAAATAAAATTATCATTCATATCAATTTTATATTCCTCAGGCACCTCGATTATCTTGCCCCTATTCTTTTTTTTGTAGAGCCTTCCGCCATCTTCTGACATAAGTTGATTGAATAATATTTTAAAATCATTTCTTTTTGAAGTAACGAATACTTCATGTAAGTTAGGCTTTCTGCCTCCATGAGCCTGATTTATATTACTATATGTAGCTTGAAAACATGGGCTTAATTGAATGATATCTGGGTTTCCTGGCTCTGCTTTAGCTTCTAATAAATAATATGGAATTGAATTAATTTTTTTTCTTATAATACCAACTATCCCACCATTATTATTTCTTTCCTTTAATATAGGTTGATCCCATCCAGAAGCACCAACTTCACGAAAAGGAGTGTTTGATATTCTAAGACCAATTATTGAAAAAAAACTTTTAGTTTCATGCTCTATCAACTCCTGATTATTTTTAATAGACCATTTTCTTAACTCTTTTAGTGGAATCTTTTGAATTTTCATTGCGCATTTTTTTTTCATTAAAAAAAACCATTTGTCAATATCTTTAAAACTACTTAATTCAGACCAGTCTTTTAAATTTTCAACAATGTGCTCTGCTTTTAATCTAGTTAAATTGATTTTTTTACTATCTTTATAATTTTCTAAAATTTTCTCTACTTCTATTTCGAATGTCATTTATGAATTAAAATAATTATAAATTTCATCACATACATAATTTGTTTCTTTTTCAGTAAGTTTATTATGTATGGGTAATCTTAATATAGTCTTCGCAACACGCTCCGTTGTGGGAAGAGACTCACTGGTATACCCCAGTACCTGTCCCATTTTTGATGAGTGTAAAGGAACATATCCTATAAATGCATTAATTTTTCTATTTAAGAGAAACTTTCTAAGCCTTTCAGATGATTTTTCTATTTTGACCATGATATAAAAGGCATGATAATTGAACTTGTAGTTAGCTTTATATAAATTAAAATGGATTTTGCCACATTGCTTTAATTTTTTTAAATTGTTTTTATACAAATTAAATATTTTTTTACGATAATTTTTATTTTTAGATGAATGTTCTAATTGGGAAAATAAAAAGGCGGATTGCAATTCTGTTGGATAGTAACTCCCACCAATTTCAACCCAAGAATATTTTTTTTTAAGACCGCTAATAACGTCTCTTCTATTTGTTCCTCTCTCTCTCATGAATGAAGCTCGATTAAAATATTTTTTATTTTTGATTACTAAAGCTCCTGAAAGTCCTGCATGTAAGTTTTTTGTTTCATGAAATGAATAACATCCAAAATCACCGAATGTTCCGATAGCTTTATTGTCTAAAAAACAATCGAATGCCTGAGCAGCATCCTCTACTAATAAGATGTTTTTTTTATTACAAAGATTTTTTAATTCTTTGATTTTTGAAACAAGCCCACCGTAATGAACAGTGACTACCGCCCTTGTATTCCTCGTTAATTTATTTTTAACATCTTTAATATCAATCATTGCTGTTAATGGATCTATTTCAGCAAAAACTATTTTAAACCCAGCTTTTATGAATGCAGACGCTGTAGAAGTAAATGTATATGATGGAATAATTATTTCATCCTTCAGGTTATCTTTGATTAGTAAAGCAACCATATCTAGAGCAGAGGTACAACTATCGGTTAATAACACATTTTTATTTTTAATTTTTC
>MDSZ01259441.1_pt1 | contig 11916 bp, 6 predicted proteins | sample 811201 | NCBI WGS metagenome assembly MDSZ01 (sample SAMN05326647, study PRJNA326480) | marine metagenome | isolation source: seawater | place: Indian Ocean: North | collected 2010 | reverse complement strand
GAAATTCTTCACCACTCAGGTTCTGTATGACAGTGATGACATTTGCAAACTTCTCTGGCATTACAACAATGCAGTTGAGGAGAGGGGTTCGATACCACGTAGGGTTCTACTAAGTTTTGCACCGATTTCAACTAAGAAGAATCTAGAATTCCTCAAGTGGTTAGGAGTGGAAATTCCCGAGCAAACCGAAGAAGACCTAATGCGAAGTGAAGAAGGGATAAAGGAGAAATCGATAGAAATTTGCATGGAATTGCTGGAGGATATACTTTCTTTCGTTACTGAAAATAAAATAAGTATCCCAATTGGACTTAATGTTGAGCATATCATGACATACAATTTCGAACATTCGGTTGAGTTATTGCAAAAGATGTCAAAAAGATACAGGAGTTTCTGCATGGGCACTGATCTGTACGAATCATGACCGGATAGTTGAAATCGAAATTGGAGGGCGAATAGTACATGACGTACCTGTTTACTTCTGAGTCTGTATCTGAAGGCCACCCAGACAAGTTGTGTGATAATATTTCAGATTCCATTCTAGATGCGTGCCTGAAAATTGATAGAAATGCCAGAGTAGCTGTAGAAACAATGGTCAAAGGAATGGCCGAAGAAAGCCACATTATTGTTGGCGGAGAGGTGACTGTTTCTACTAATGAGGACATAGATTATGAGTCAATTGCCAGGAAAGCGGCTGCAGAAATCGGCTATACAAACCATGAGTTTGGCATGGATGCAACTAGCACTGAAAAATGCCATGTTAAAGTCCTAATCAGTCAACAATCGGGAGATATTGCGCAGGGGGTTGACGAAGGGAAAGGTCTCCACCTCGAACAGGGTGCTGGTGATCAGGGACTAATGTTCGGTTATGCTTCTAACGAATCTGAAGAGTTCACTGAGTTGGCTGGATCATTCATGCCACTTCCAGCTGTCCTCTCTCAGAGACTAACTCTAAAATTAAGCGAGTCAATGAAAGACGGGACTCTTCCCTGGGCACGACCTGATTCGAAGAGTCAAGTTACCATCGAGTACAACGATGACGGAAGTCCTATTCGATTAGAAACAGTGGTAGTCGCAATCCAACATGATGATTTAGCCAATGAAATGTTCGATGGAGACGAGCAAAAAGAGCATGATTTCATTGTTAAAGAGATTACCGAGAAAATAGTCAAAGAGGTCATCCCGAGAGAACTCCTCAATGAAAAAACGAATCTGATAATTAATGGGACCGGTCGTTTCGTCCTAGGCGGACCTCATGCAGATGCAGGTCTGACTGGAAGAAAGATAATCGTTGACACTTATGGGGGAATGGGCAGGCACGGAGGGGGCGCTTTCAGTGGAAAGGATCCGAGCAAAGTCGATCGATCAGCGGCATATGCTGCTAGATGGGCAGCCAAACATGTTGTTGCCAGTGGCTTGTCAGATAAATGTGAGATACAACTGGCTTATGCGATTGGAGTGGCTGAACCCGTTAGTATTAGTGTGAATGTAAACACCCATGGAACAGGCACTATTTCTGACTCCAGAATTACTGAAAAAGTCAGTGGCTGCTTTGACTTCAGGCCTCAGGCAATTATCGATTCACTTGGCCTCCGAAACCCCATATTTTCCGAAACTGCCTCGGGAGGTCATTTTGGAAGAGTTCCTGGTGACAATGGATCATTCTCATGGGAATTATTGGATAAAGAAAAAATCGCAAAACTTCAGGGGTGAACGGATATTTCCCGAAAAACACGGGTATGATGACCTCGTCCGATGGACAAGTATGGGGTGCACAAAGTGATAGAGAATCTACTCAATGAGAGAATTCTGATCATTGATGGCGCAATGGGTACAATGGTTCAGAAATACGACCTAAAGGAGTCGGATTTTCGCGGAGAAGATTTCCGAGATAACGCAATTGATCTGCAGGGAAACAATGAGGCCCTGAACATCACCAGAGAAGACGTAATCCTAGATATCCACAGGAAATATTTGGATGCTGGGAGTGACATTATAGAAACAAACACCTTCAGTGCTAATTCGATCTCACAGAAGGACTACGGTCTCGAAGATTTTGCTGAAAAGATGAATGCCAGGGCCGCTCAAATAGCTCGTAAAGCAGTCGATGAGGCAATTGCAAGTGATGGTAGAGAAAGGTTCGTCGCCGGAGCTATAGGGCCCACAAACAAAACTCTCTCATCATCAGAAAATGTGGATGATCCATCTTTTCGGAGCATTTCCTTCGATGAACTCAGGGATTCTTATTTCGAACAGGCTCGATCTCTTATCGAAGGTGGTGTTGACATCATCCTAATAGAGACGATTTTCGATGTTCTGAATGCTAAAGCTGCGATTGTTGCAACACTGGAGGCATTCGATGAGCTTGGTGTTAATATTCCGATAATAATCTCAGTGACATTCATTCAAGAGGGGAGTAATCGGACTGTTTTTGGACAAACAGTAGATGCTTTCTGGGCCACAATATCTCATGCCAATCCACTCTCAGTGGGAATAAATTGTGGGCTTGGGGCGAGTTCCATGATGGCAAATCTATCAGAGTTATCAAGGATTTCCAATTCTTTTGTTCACTGCTATCCCAATGCAGGCCTACCCAATCCACTAAGTGAAACTGGATTCGACGAAACTCCAGAGATTACGGCTAAAGAAGTAGCGAAACTAGCAGAGTCGGGGTTGGTGAACATCGTAGGAGGATGCTGTGGGACCACTCCGGATCACATAAGGGAGATTCGCAGGGCTGTTTCTTCAATACCGCCCAGAGAAAGGAAGGGTTCTGATTCAGGTATCTCCGAATTGGCGATCTCACCCCCTAGTGAGATTTCTGATCATCACCATATTGGATGTAGTCACCCCGTTCACAAATTTTCGACATTCGCTGGATTGGAAGAATACAGTTTGAGACCAGAGGCTAATTTCACCATGATAGGGGAAAGAACCAATGTAACTGGGTCTGCTAAATTCAGGAAGCTCATCGAGGAGAATGACTTTGATGGAGCGCTCCAAGTGGCAATTCAGCAAGTTCGTTCAGGGGCAAATATCATTGATGTTAACATGGATGAAGGGATGCTAGAATCTGTTGCTTGCATGGAGAAGTTCCTTAATCTGATTGCAACAGAGCCCGAAGTTGCTAGAGTACCAATAATGATTGACAGTTCAGATTGGGAAGTAATCAAAGCTGGAGTGAAATGTATCCAAGGGAAGCCTATTGTTAATTCCATCAGCCTAAAGGATGGAGAAGAGGAATTCATCGAAAGAGGGAGGTTTGTCAAGAACCATGGTGCAGCTGTGGTTGTCATGGCTTTCGATGAGCAGGGGCAGGCTGAGACTGTAGAGAGGAAAGTGGAAATTTGCGAGAGGTCTTATCGAATTCTGGTAGAAGAAGTTGGTTTGAATCCGATGGATATTGTCTTCGATGCCAATATTCTAGCTGTGGCAACTGGAATTGAAGAGCATAACAAATTTGCAATCAACTTCATTGAAGCAATTCCCAAAATCAAGTCACTCTGCCCCGGAGCCAAAACATCTGGTGGAGTGAGCAACCTATCTTTCTCCTTCAGGGGAAACAATTCTGTCAGGGAGGCTTTTCATTCTGCTTTTCTATTCCATGCAATCAATGCAGGACTAGACATGGGGATTGTAAACCCAGGGATGCTGATTCCTTATGACGAGATCCCTTCGGACCTGCTGAAACATGTGGAAGACGTTCTCTTCGATAGATCGAGGGATGCGACCGAAAAGATGGTTCATTTTGCAGAAGGTTACAAAATGGGGCACTCCAAGGATGAGGAAGAGTTGGAATGGAGAGGTAGAGGCGTAAAAGAACGATTGCTGCACTCTTTAGTGAATGGAATCGTGGAGTTCATCGAAGAAGATGTCGAAGAGGCGAGAGGAGGTTTCGAAACGCCTCTTGAGGTGATTGAGGGGCCGCTGATGGACGGAATGTCAGTGGTTGGAGACCTATTTGGATCGGGGAAGATGTTCCTCCCCCAGGTTGTGAAGTCTGCTAGGACGATGAAGAGGGCGGTTAACTATCTGCAGCCGTTCATGGAAGATGCTTCCCAATCTCAGAAATTCAGAGGAAGGGTTGTCCTAGCAACGGTAAAGGGAGACGTCCATGACATCGGAAAAAACATCGTGGGAGTCGTTCTTGGATGCAATAATTTCGAAGTAATTGACTTGGGAGTGATGGTTACTGCCGAAACCATCCTTGAAACCGCAGAAGAGGTTGGGGCCGACATAATTGGCCTCTCGGGACTCATCACCCCTTCCCTCAGGGAAATGTCACATGTTGCTAGGGAAATGAAATCGAGAGGGATGGAGTTGCCATTACTTATCGGAGGGGCGACGACCAGTCGACAACACACAGCAGTCAGAATTGCCACCGAGTACAACCACCCTATCATTCATGTCAAAGATGCATCTAGAGTGGCCGAGGTTGCAAGCAACCTAATTGATACACAGAAATCAGGCGAATTTGTAGAAGAGAATCGGATTTTACAAGAGTCACTAAGAAAGAGGAACAAAGAAATCACCGGGAAATCCATAATCCCACTCAATGAAGTGAGGTCAAGGAAAGTTAGATTCGATTGGGAGGTAGTTGACATCCCGCAGCCCCCGTTTGTTGGTCGTTCGATTGCAGAAGAGATCCCACTGAATGAACTGAAAGACTTCATCGACTGGACTTTTTTCTTCACATCATGGGAAATTCCACGGAGATACCCCGCCGTATTAGAAGATGAAGAATATGGTGAAACTGCGAGAAACCTGCTAAAAGATGCCGAATCCATGTTAGAAGAAATCATCGAGGGTGAACTCCTAAGTGCTAGAGCGAAATATGGATTCTGGAAGGCAAATAGCGATGGTGACGACATACTAGTCTGGGATAACAGTGGAAACGAGAGGGGGATCAGACTCAATATGCTGAGGCAGCAACAGGACAGAGGAGATTCTGATTATGCTTGCCTCGCAGACTTCATCGCACCAATAGATTCGGGGATAGAAGACAATCTCGGGTTTTTCGCTGTGACTGCTGGAATTGGAGCGGAAGCGTTAGCGAATGATTTCCAGGAGTCTGGTGATGATTACAGAGCAATTATGGCGAGTCTTCTTGCAGATAGGTTGGCAGAAGCGGCAGCAGAATGGCTCCATAAGAAAGTCCGAAGTGAGTGGGGCTTCCCAGACCCAGTGGGGCTCTCTCTTTCCGAGTTGCTGAAAGAGGAATATCGAAGCATTCGCCCTGCATATGGGTATCCGGCTTGTCCAGACCACAGCGAAATGCGGAAGACATTCGAACTTCTGGAAGTAGGAGAAATAGGCATGAGAGTTTCTGAAAACAATGCAATCATACCTTCTGCGGGTGTGAGTGGCCTTTTCTTTGCTCATCCAGAATCTCGATACTTCTCAGTCGGCAGGGTGAGCAAGGAGCAGGTAGCTGACTACAGCAAGAGGAAAGGGATTGACTTCTTAGAGGCTGAGAGTCTGCTGCATGGGAACTTGGGTTACTTTGATAGTGACTAGGGAGATTCAATCAGAGGGTTCTAGCACCAGAAATAATCTCCTCTACCACCGTGGGGTCTGCCAGAGTTGAGATATCCCCTAGTGAGTCTGGTTCCCCCTCTGCGACCTTTCTGAGTATTCGACGCATTACCTTCCCGGATCTGGTCTTTGGTAGGCCGGTAACATTCTGAAACAAGTCTACCTTAGCATGTGCTCCAATCTGCTTCCTGCAAAGTGAATTCAATTCTGATTCAAGGTCAGGATTCCACTCTTTTTCAGGCTGTAGTACTACGTAGGAATAGACCCCTGTACCCTTTATTGGATGTGGGAAGCCGACTACGCTTGCTTCTGCGACCGATTGGTGACCAACGAGCAACGACTCAAATTCGGCAGTCCCCATTCGATGACCTGAGACGTTTATCACATCATCAACCCGACCTGTAATCCAGTGGAATCCGTCTGAGTCGCGTCGGCATCCATCCCCCGTGAAATAAAACCCAGGAGACTCTGAGAAGTAAGTCGAGACAAATCTATGATGATCCCCCCATATGGTCCTGGCTTGACCAGGCCATGGCTCAGAGATGAATAGCAAGCCCTCTCCAGCTCCTGAAATCACTTCACCGTTGGAATGTTTGAGTATAGGGACGATCCCCGGGAGCGGGAGTGTGGCGGATCCACCTACCGTTGGAGTAACATTTGCAATTGGGGAGATGCATATCCCTCCAGTCTCGGTTTGCCACCATGTGTCCACAACGTTGCACTGGCCGTTCCCAACCACGTCGTAATACCAGTTCCAAGCATCAGGATTAATTGGCTCTCCTACCGTTCCAAGGACCCTCAGGGATTTCCGATCGTATCTCTTAACGAATTCGTCCCCTTGGGCCGCGAGGGCGCGGATGGCTGTTGGGGCAGTGTAGAAAATCGAAACATTGTATCTTTCGACCAAGTCCCAGTACCTGCCAGCATCGGGGAATGTCGGAATCGACTCGAACATCAGAGTCGAGGCTCCGTTTGCTAGAGGGCCGTAAACAATGTAGGAGTGCCCGGTAATCCATCCCACATCGGCCACACACGCATAGACATCATCCTCCCTGAGATCGAAAACAGTGGCATGAGTGTAGCTTGTGTATGTAATGTACCCTCCACAGGTGTGGACCAGACCTTTTGGCTTGCCTGTCGATCCGGATGTGTAGAGAATGAAGAGTGGATCCTCTGAATTGCAAATTTCTGCATCGCACTCTGATGATTGGTTTGGGACAATTTCATGCCACCAAACATCCCTAGATCCATTCCAACTGACCGGGCTCCCGGTTCGTTGGAAAACCATTACGCTCTCGACCTTATTTGGAACAGAAAGTGCCTCGTCACAGACTTCTTTCAGAGGGATTCTCTTCGTTCCTCGCAGGCCCTCATCTTGTGTTATCACCACCTTTGACTCACAATCCAAAATCCTATCCCTAAGAGACTCCGCAGAAAATCCTCCGAAAACGACCGAGTGGATAGCTCCGATCCTAGCACAAGCCAACATAGAGATGGCAGCTTCAGGGACCATCCCCATGTAGATTATCACCCTATCTCCCTTCTCCACACCGAGGCTTTTCAGTGCGTTTGCAGTCTTGCAAACATCTCGATATAGTTGCTCATAGGTTATCTTCCTAGATTCTCCTGGACTATCTCCCTCCCAGATAATTGCTATCTTTGACGCGCGCGTAGGAAGATTTCGTTCCAAACAAGACTCAGTGACATTTAGACTTCCATCTTTAAACCATTCAATCTGCTTCTCGGAAATGCCTTCGAATGATCCTGTGAGTCCCGTTTTTGGTTCCCTTTTCCACGATATCCTAGAACGAGTGGTTTCGAGCCAAAAATTATCCAAGTCGGCCAATGCTGACTCGTAAATTCTCTCATAATCTTGAAATTGAATAATGTCGCCTTCTGAGCCAGAAGAAACCCTTTCTTTGACTGCGCGTAATTCTTCCATACCCCATAGAAAGTCCGCATGGAAATGAAATTTTTGTTTTGTTCAGGGATAGCAATTGTGAATAATGGGTCTGATTTGAAAGATAATACAGGGTCGCGAACGATATGTCTGATGAGTTTGGGGATGAGGTCGAAGGAATCCTAGATGGAAGTTTGACATTTTCAGAAAAACAGATCGAGTATCTCCAATCAGAGTTCGAGAGGCAGAGGAGGTGGGTGAAGTCACTTAGTGACCGGGAGGCGGCGGCCTTGACCGAGTTAGGTAAAACCAGAAAATCAGCAAGTTATAGACTGGGGAGGGCGATAACCTGGCCAATTAGGAAAATCATTAGATTGCTTAATGACCCAACAAGGAAAATTTTCCTCTGGGGGACCACAGTAGAGAATTATGAGCAGGAAATATTCACTCCGTTCCACATCAGCCCTGAGACATTACCAGAATCTGGATATCACGGAAATTCGCACATCTTTATCCAGGATATGCTACTCAGTATCAGAATTGGTGCTCTCTCCGTGGAAGAAATAAAGGATGAAATCGCAGAAAGGTCCTTCGAAATGGAAAATAAGGAGTTACTAAATTGCCTGACAAAAATCACCAAACACGTAATTAGGTCAAGGGAGTATCATGGGACAATAAAGAATCTCTTCGTTGCATCATTCAGAACTCTTGTCCTTAAGGAACCTGGGCTTTCTTTAGACTATTATGACGAGTTTGCGGATCGTATCAAGGATACTCGTGCAGAAAAGACGTATGTGCAAACTATTGTAAAATTGGGCTATATCAAGAAGGCGGAGAGAGTTATCAAAGGATTTCCTAATTCTCAGTGGAAGAGAGAAACCCTTGAAGGGATTAGTGAATTCTCTAGACTGATAGATGTAGGTTTCTCTGGGGATTATTATACGAGAAAGAATTGGGAATCAAAGTCTGATTCAGTGCTATATTTTGCAAGCCAGACAATGCCATACTCCGTAAGTGGATATGCAATCAGAACCCACAGCATCGTCAAGGCATTGAAAGGCTCGGGTTTTGATATTGCTGTTTGTGCCAGACACGGTTATCCTTTGGACAGAGCTGATTTCGATGGAGAATTCCTAGGAGATGAGTTCAACATTGATGGAATAAATTACAGATTTAAACCGAGTAATAGATCGAACGGTATTCCAGAGATTCCCTATACGGAGGTATTCAATTTCCGAAGGTACGAAGATTTTCACTACCTCAGTTGTGAAACTCTGGCTAAGCAGGCAAAAGAGTTGCGCCCACGCATTATTCACGCTGCTTCCAACTTCGTAGTTGGAATGGCTGCTGTGAAAACAGCGAAGGCACTAGAAATACCATCAATCTACGAAATCAGAGGTTTCTGGCACCTCACACAGGCATCAAAAAGAATAGGATACGAGGGTTCGGACCATTATGTTCTTTCTGAGGCTCTGGAATTGGAAACTGCAAATCAGGCAGATCATGTTTTTGCAATTACTAATGCAATTTCTGATATTCTAGTCGAATATGGGATTGAAAGGGAGAAGATCACGGTCCTTCCAAATTCTGTTGATGTCGAAAAATTTCATCCAAGAGAAAGAGATGAAGAGTTGGAGGATAGATTCGAATTATATGATAAAGTGGTGATTGGATATATTGGTTCTTTTGTTGAGTATGAGGGTTTGGATCTGCTATTAATGGCCATTAGCATGATTAAAGAGGAGTTGGGCAATATCTTCAGATTATTGCTTGTTGGAGACGGTCCGGTTATGAATGATTTGAGGGAGATGGTGAGATTTCTAGCCCTTGATGAAATCGTAACCATTACTGGAAGGGTGCCTCATGATGATGTGATTAGATATTATTCAGTAATGGATATAATGGCTTTTCCAAGAAAGGGTAGAAGGGTTTGCGAATTGGTTTCTCCACTGAAACCATTCGAGGCAATGTCTATGGAAAAGGCTGTTGTTTCATCAGATGTTAAAGCCTTAACAGAAATAGTAGAGCATCGAAAAACTGGTATGATTCATAAGAAGGATTCTGCGGAAGACCTCGCGGGGTGTCTGAAGGAGTTGGTGCTGGATGGAGATTTGAGGTCAAAACTATCCAGTTCTGCAAGAGAGTGGGTTAAGAAGAATAGATCTGCGTCAATTATCTCCGAAAGGGTTTCAGAAATATATGGGAAATTAGGAATAGAAATTCAAGATAAAGAGGGTTCTTTTACTAGAAATTGACTAGAGGTGAATGGATGAAATCAAAGAAGAAATTCCACACAGATTTGGATGCCGAGTTATTTGCATAATAAGTTATTATGGTCGTGGTATCAGATGGCAGTGAGGCATAGAGGCGGAATTGAGACAAATTATTCCCCTCTCCCATTTCTCTCGTCCCCAGTAGTTTTGATGAGAAACATAATGAAGCATCGTAATTTACTGGGTGTTTTTGTTTTCAAGGATCTTAGGAAGAAATATCGCGGATCAATTGCCGGGTACGGTTGGACAATGATTGAGCCTCTAGTCATGACAGCTGTTTTCTACGTCCTTTTTGGCATTATTACTTCGGGGAAGGATGAATTCCGACCTCTACACATCATTATCGGAATATTGACTTGGTATTATTTTCAGAGAACTGTGGTGGGTTTTACAAATATGTTCCAATCACGAAAGAGTCTGATCCAAGTTGTATATTTTCCAAGAGAAGTGTTCCTATGTAGCATTTTATTATTCAATGCAATAGTGTTAGTTCTGAGTCTGATTGTAGTATTGCCTCTTGTATATTACTATGGACTGATTCCCAATTGGAGAATAATTTTCCTCCCTTACTGCATATTGATGGTCGGTCTTCTTTCTTCTGGGATCGGTTTATTCAGTTCGATTCTTCAGACTAGAGTGAAAGATACAGAACATGTAGTGAACCTAGCGATGAGAGTTGGATTTTATTTGTCTCCTTGCTTCTATACGTTAGAGACTATGAGTCGTGTCCCTGAACCATACATTAACTCTTATCTTTTCGCAAATCCAATGGCAGTCTACCTCACAATGATCAGGTCGGCATTTACTGGTTCGCCAACAGGAATTAGTGACTCCCACATAATTTCCTCGTTCGGTGTAACTTTGGTAGTCTTCTTTCTAGGGACGATATTCTTTTTGAGAAACGAGCGCCAGGCGGTGAAATATATTTGACTGAAGAGATTATATTGCTGGAGGACGTAAGTTTGAGCTTTCCTCTTATCGGTGTGAGGAAAGGTAGGAAGCCCTCGGAGGTGAAAAAGGTAGATTCCCCCGATAGTGAATCGGGCCAACAAAGTTATGTTGTAGATTTTGGTTCAACAAAAATATGTTGGGAAGAGCCGGGCTCGGCATATTGCTACAGATTACTGGTCAGGAACTTTACCACTAATGAAATAGAGATGAAACCGATTCTATTTGATGCAGAATTTTTGTTAAATTGGTCAAAATTACCTAGTGGGTTCGACTATCGATACAGGGTACAATATAAATTGAGTGCAGATGGCGAATGGGAGGACTTGGAAAAATATGAGAAGTTGACTCCGCCAAAGGAGAAAAAAATTTTCATAGATGATAGAGAGGAAGGCGTTAGAGATAATCGAGAATTCAAAGCAATTGACTCCGTCTCATTAAGAATCAAACGTGGAGAAGTCATAGGAATCGTAGGAAAAAATGGTTCCGGAAAGAGTACTCTGCTGAGGTTAATTGGAGGCATCTACGCCCCCGATTCTGGAAAAATTGTCACTGGCGGTAGAGTCACCCTCCTTGTTAGTTTGGGGGCAGGATTCGAAACTCATCTTACTGGAAGGGAGAATGTAATGCTCACTGGATTGATATATGGATTGGAGAGAGCCGAACTAGATGAATTGATGCCGAGTATAATCGAGTTTAGTGGCATTGAAAGTAGATTTATTGATCAGCCGTTAAGGACCTATTCTTCAGGTATGCGTTCTAGATTGGGTTTCTCCATAGTGAGTCATCTTGAGCCGGAAATTCTACTTCTGGATGAGGTGATGGGTACGGGAGATTATGAATTTAAGAAAAAATCACAGGAGCGGATTCTTGAGATGGTAAATGGCAACTCTACAGCAATTGTCGTTTCTCATGACACTTCTTTGCTTGGGAGGATTTGCAACAGGGTCTTTGCAATGGATGGAGGAAAAATTGTCACCAATGGGGAGGTTTCTTCTGCGATTAGTGTTTACGAATCGGCATGACCAATAGTAATTGTTGGATAGGGAAAACTGTGGGAAGGGGGAGTGGTTTTTTCAGAACGACAATAGTTAGTGGGTTGAAAAGAGTTTGAGTAATGTTCCGAGGTGAGAGAAATTTCAGAAGAAGTAAGGCATTTAGAAAATATCGGCGAAGATTTGGGTATTGGAAGGATTCTTTCCGAGAGTGAAGCCAGAAAAAAATGGCCTGCAAATCAATGCACAATATGTGGGCATTTGTTTT
>MDSZ01012182.1_pt1 | contig 11916 bp, 8 predicted proteins | sample 811201 | NCBI WGS metagenome assembly MDSZ01 (sample SAMN05326647, study PRJNA326480) | marine metagenome | isolation source: seawater | place: Indian Ocean: North | collected 2010 | reverse complement strand
TGAATTCCGAAGAAACATGGTATTAGCAGGTGGAGGATCTGGTATCAAGGGTCTTGGAGCTATGATTGAGCGAAGATTGTCTGATATGGGAGATGTTAATGTGCATGTAGTCGATGACCCAGTAAGGCTTGGAGCAATGGGTGGTCTGAGACTTGCAATGGAAGTTCCAGAAGATATGTGGAAGAACTTGACTCTAGCCACAAGGTGATTTATTCCTCTTCACTTAGCACGAGTGGTGACTCGCAATGTGGGCACTTATCGGCAGTAGAGAGTAACAATGGATTAATTGCTAAGACTGCTAAACAGGTAGGACAAGTTGCTAACATTTCTCCTGGCGCAAGATTTGCATCCATTGGGTTAACATATTGCCCACTATATCCTAGGCGGTAAACAGGATGGAAATGAATTCGAATAAATCTAATTGTTGAAAATGCTGCCCATGCCATTAGTATAATTATCAACCAACTACCCGTTCCATTCGTGAATACAGAATATAGGTTAAGAAATAATAGAAGTAAAAACAGTAATGATATCCCAGTAAGAATAATTGGAGCAAACCAATACGCCCATTCAGCCTTATTCCTATAGTTAATCCAAACTATCAAACAAAGAGCTGCTGGTAATATTGCAAAAAGATATGGCAAAACAGATCCAAAGAAGAGAAATACCACAATACAATCGATTAGTAGTACATTACATGTTCGAGAATGAAGAGCATCAATTGGATTATTTGATTGTGGACGTGAACCTGCAATCACCATATCATCAGCACTTGCCATAGATGTCCGAGTAACAAGTAGCAATTGAAACAAACGGCGAAGCCATCTTGAAGAAGAGGTTACTGGGAGTATCATGCGTGACACCGATGTAGAGGTTACAGGTGATGCACTGAAAGGTATTCACATACTACTAGGAGTCACTGGTGGAATCGCAGCTGTCGACACAGTAAGACTTGCTAGGGAACTGCGACGACATGGTGCTAATTTGACAGTAATTATGACAAAGTCAGCTCAAGAAATAATCACACCCTTGGCAGTACGTTGGGCCTCACAGGGCCAAGTAATTACAGACTGGGATGGGGATTTATCATCCTTGGAAAATTTCGACGCAATATTAGTAACTCCTGCTACAAGGAATATCATGGCCTCATTTGCTCATGGCCTCATGAATGGACCATTGTTGATGGCTCTTAGTGCTGCAAATAGCCGAAATTGTCCAATTATGATGATTCCATCGATGCATATTGATATTGCTGAAGACCCAGTAACAATCGATGTCGTTTCACAGTGTTCAAATTTGGGAGTGAAAATTCTTTGGGGTGAAGAAGAAGAAGGAAAAATGAAAAATCTTAATCATGTAGAAATAGTTGCTAGGTTTTCAAATTATTTTAACTCAAACAGGGGTATAAATTCAGGTTTAGGGCCACACCAAGTTGTAATTACTCTGGGAGCAACAAAAAGTCATATTGATGACATTAGATTTGTACAAAATACATCTTCAGGAGCTACAGGATTTGCCATTGCAGATTACCTTTACCGTCTTGGAATGGACATTACCTGCGTAGCAGGTGAGACAACTGTCAATGCGCCACCATGGCTACCTCTGGTAATAAAATGCCCTGATCCAGAAGATATGCTAAAAGAATTGATCGCACTATCGAAAGACAATATCGAAGTATGGATACATACTGCTGCCGTATTAGATTACATAGTTAGTAATCCAATTGAAGGGAAAATTGCATCACTGCAAGGTGATTTGAATTTCAATATGACGGAAGGGAAAAAACACATAATGGAACTCGCTGAACGGTGTAAAGGGTCTATTCGAATTGGATTTAAATTAGAATCGGGAATTAAGCAAAAAGATATTGTTCATCGTGCATTTGCACAAATCAAAAAATGTGGAATGACGGTTACAATTGCAAACAGACTAGAGGATTTAGATCAAAAAGATAAACCTCGTGGATGGTTGGTTGATGAAGAAGGAGTAAGTTATACACTCCACACAGAGAAAGATATGCTTGATGCTATATTAACGACAATCAAAACAGGGTGATAATTTGCGTCGATTTGTCGTTATAGGTACACGTGCGATTTCTAGAGGAAAATTACCACTGAATGACATGGCAGGTGGAGCCGGAAGAATGGATGTTTTGGTTAGAGCATTGATGAGTTCAATATTAACTAGTCATGGAATACGTCCCAATGTTGAATTTACAATGATTCTAAGAGGAGGAACAGGTACGCCAAGGAGAATAAAATTCGTGGGTTCTGAGTTACGTGGAATTCATGCAGAAGAAAGGTCAGTCGGAGGTAAAATCGCATCAGTATTGAAAGAACCAATACCACCTAAAGGCCACTGGGTAAAACGGGCTCCAGGCATCTATGATGGTGGAGGAGACTTGGAAGATACACTTGGCGAATGGAATTGCGATATTATTCGCTTGGATGCAAATGCACCATTTCTATATAATGAATTACCACGACTAGATTCTGAACCAAATAATTCAGATATTGGCTTTATATTGGGAGATGATAAACCACTAGAAACTGATTATGGGACTCCACGTTCAATAGGCAATGAATGGCTACAAGGACATAGTTGTATCACTATAATTCATTTTTTACTCGACAATGGTGTAGAAATCAATCTGTAATCCATTTTGGCAATCCATTTTCAGATTCATTAAAACACATTTTTAGTAATTCTGGATCAACATCTAATGGATGTGTTTGTGGCCATGAGGGGATACAAGAGATACTAGCAAAACCAAGATTATCTGCATCAACATCACCACCATGAACTTCATCAAAAGTTACCTCAGCGGCACCTATTGTGAACGTTGATTGATTATTATCATCTGTAAATTTAACAGCATTTTTGTACCAACGCATACCTAACCTTGTAGTTTTGTAATTTTGATTCCAATTATTTGGAACATTCAAGTTCAAAAATATGTCTCCCGTGAAAAAGGCATTTCTTGGATCCTTAATATCATCAAATTCTACATTTTTTGGAAAATCTGGCCATTTCGAGGCATGAGTGCGAGAAATACCAATTGAATTTCTTAGCAAATTTATTGGAATAAGTGGTACAATATCAAGAAGAATATCAACAACATCTGCGGTTGCTTTAGCTCCCAATTCCATACCTTCTGGATCAAAAGATGACCACGATGAGGCTATAGCAGGCATCCCATATAGGCCAGCTTCACGAGCTGCTGCAATTGTACCACTGTGATATGAATCCTGACTTAAATTGGGTCCTAGATTTATGCCACTTACAACTAAACTAGGTATAATTCCAGGTAATAATCTGTCGAGGCCACCATCTAATGAAGCTATTACACAATCACATGGAGAACCATCTAAGGAAAATTGGAATACATTTTCTCTATCATCTTCAATAGATTCTAATCGCAATGGAACACCTAAAGATAATTTCATTGAAACTGCTGAATTGTTTTGCTTAGGAGCCATAACAACTACTCCGTGACCACGTGATGAAATTTCATCGACCAATAACTGAATGCCTTTTGCATGAATTCCATCATCATTAGTTAGTAGTATCCACTTCAATACTTTCACCTCCTAGTATTACCAAAATAATCCCTGTAATTAAGAGAGGTCCTCCGACCCAAGTCCACAAACTAGGTATAAGTTGATCAAAGAACAACCAACCAATAAAAGCACCTAATATTGGTTCAAATGTTACTGCAACCGAGATTGTCAAAGGATTTAGCCAGCGTAAGCATGCATTCAATCCTGTATGTCCAATTATACCTGCAAGGAATGCTAACAGGATAAACCAATGCAGAAGATCTGATTCTAACCACCCAATTGCAGAAGTATTTTCTCCCAGAATCCATGAAAAAGGTATCAATATTATTGCCGCTATTCCTGTCACTAAAGTAGCATAAATGAATACAGGCATCCATTCGCGCAAAATTCTTCCTGCTACAATATATCCAACAACGGTTACTGCTCCTATGAATGCTAGAAAATCACCAAAGTATGTTACCTGACCATCATTGCTTACATCCAATAAAGTCACCAAAGCACCAGTTAATCCAATAATTACTCCAATCCATTCCAACCGATTAGGTCGTCGAATCCATAAACCAATTCCTATTATGATTATTAATGGATGGCTTGTGACAAAAAGTAGTGAATGTGCAAGAGTTGTGTGATCGAGTGATGTAACCCATGTTCCAAAGTGTGCTGAAAGTGCAACTCCTGAACCAAAAATTATCAGTAATGTTCTTTTTTCAATCAACTTCTGTTTAAGTTTTTGATCAAGTGAATTATATTGATATATTGCCAACGGCAATAGCATTAGGACTGTTATTTGCAAACGCCATGATGCTCGCATTAAGGGGGGTATTTGGTCAACATGCTGTAGTATTGCACCTGCAAATGAGACTCCAACTACGCTTGAAACTAATAGGCCCCATATTGCGTAAGGCTTGGACATAAAATCATGCCTCAACTAGTTCGGCATCTGCGACTTCTTTCTCACCGCCAATAACTCCAGCACGTTTGAATAGTGAAAATATACCCCACACTAATAGGAAATTAATGAAAATAAATGATCCTAATCTTGTCCAATACCATGTATTAGAGTTAACAAACTCATCCGAAGTACCAAATATATCCTGTAACAAACCAGGAACCATCTCTCCTGCATCATTAAGTGATGGCATCCAAAGTGAATCTATAAACGACAATATTGAGCTTTCAGTACCTAAGAATGCCTCACCAGTTAGTCCTCCTGCTGCAACCATAAATGTACCTAGTAATATTAGCGCTCGTTGCTTTTCAGCAGCTACAGCTCCTTCTTTGGCCTTGATCTTCTCGATTCTCGGCCTCAACTTCTTATCCTCCCACTTGTCTCTTGCAACACCGCCAATTAGCATAGGAAGGGTATGTGGAACATCCAAGTACATTCCTAGTCCAAATGAAGTTCCCATTCCTGTTGCCCATTCCACGAACATTCCTAGAAGGAAACCTAGTCCGAGTAAGATCATATCTCCTTCTTTTTCAGCAAATATTACTGAAAATGTTGCAAAGGCATTTGCTTGCGGTGCAATCAAATTAATTCGACCTTCAGCTAATTCAATAGAAAGGAAAATTGCTACTGCTGCACCTATTATTGCCCCTGGAACCACACCCATGATATTTCCTTTCGAGATATGATATGGTCTATTTCCAATGTAAAGGCTATTCTTATAATCACCAATAACAGTACCAGACATTGAAATTGCTGAACCGAAAACGGTAGTGCCAACCAAACCAAGAAGAACTGCTGATTGTGTAGTTAATCCCAACGGTTCAGTGAAATTCAAAAATACTCCCATCAGCATTAGTAACACAATAAATGAAGTTCCAGAAACTGGTTCAATACCTGTCTCACCCATTACCCTAACAGCGATTGCACCAAGCAAAAATGTAGTTAGTATCAAAATTGTTGCAAAGATCACACTCGCTATAACAGGGAAATCACCTAGTATGAAGATAATTATCATGGCACCAAAAGTCATTAGCATGAATATTGGAATATGTGATAGTGGCCATTCATACCAACCCTTTCCTTTCATATATTCTTGTCCACCATCGCCCTTGAACGCCCGAGAAATATCACCGAAAATCTTACCAAATGTTTTCCACATTTTTAGAAGACCAAATAGTCCTCCACCTACAATTGCTCCGATTGCAATCGTTCGAATTACTTTTGAAAAGGCAAGTATCTGAAGAGGAGCTCCAAGTAAGCTCTGATCAGCATAATCAGTTAATGGTACGTTTGTTTGCGAAATCGAATCATACACTGGGAAGTTTGTCATAACTGCCAATGGCACCAATAGTAGCCACCCCACGAATGTGCCCATGTTTACCAAAAATGCCACTCTTGTTTTCATAAACCAACCAATAGCAAACATCGACGGAGAAAGTGCAACACCAACATATGTATAGGCAAATGGGTTCCATGAGGTCTCCTCAGTCCAATATGCAGGTCCTATGTTTCTACCTTCAAATACCTCCCCTGGCTGATGTATTTTTCCATGTGAATAAAATGATGCTAATCCAAATGTATCACCTGTGCCAGTTTCAGCCATCCAATCTAAGAGTGCCATTTTCTTTAATCCAGCAGCTTCTTTTACCCAAATAAGTGGATATTCTATCAAAAATAATGCACCCATTGTAATAACTGTCCAAACTCCAATTGTTTTGAGTGACTCACGTGCATGAACTACGGCACCTGTACTAACGTCAGAGGCTATATCCAACATCTTTAATGTCGCTTCAAAACCAGGAAGTGGCAGAGGATCTTCAACAAGCCAAACTCTTCTAAATATAATGAAATACATTACTCCAAGGAACCCAGCAAACATAGATGCCACAATACCAACAAACGCAAGATTGGCAATATCTCCGCTACCAACATCAATGAGATAACCTTCTGCAAGCCTATACTTGTCAGTTCCAAGCAAAAATATTGCAGGGAAGGTGAAGATGAATCCTGTTGATGCATGCGTGGCACCTGTGGTTGCTGATGTAGCAATATTTACCTCTGAAGGTGACCATTTCAGGGCCATACCAAGTAAATATGCAATATACCATGCAGCCGAAATAGCTAATCCTAACTTTAATCCAATATACGCAGTAACACCTGAAAACACAGCACCTATTGCAATTCCAAGAAGGACTTTGCCAGTGCTCCAATGTGAAACTTCAAACGCTTCCTCAAGATTTTTCTCCTCTAAATATTGCTCAAGGACTCCTGTGTTGAGATTATTGTACATCTCATCGTCTAGCCAAGTCAATGTGCCGTTTTCAATGGCTTTCAAACCTTCAGGAGTGACAGGTTGACGATATGCAGACTTTTGGAATCCCATTATTTACACCCCTGTGGTAACAACCTGACATTACCAACCCAAGTAAAACTTGTTCATGATGGTTGCCCTCCCTATGGGAGGGCAGAATTGTTGAATTCAATGATCACGAATAATCTTGAAAAGCCCTAAAGCTTCCATCCACATTATCTCTTTACCAGCCTCAATATCCAGTCCATCATCCAATGGAAGAATCATTTGTGAATAATCCCGTTGGTTCATAGCATGTACTTCAGAACCATCTATGTGAGTTACAATTGCTGTCCCCTTTTCGATGAGAGGTACATTGATTGAATCAGTAACGCTGCCAACATGAGAAATTTTTTGTCCGGTAAAAATGTCAATTAGTTCTAAACGTGCCTTAGCAGAACCGTGCTTACCAGGTTTTGATTTAGAAATCGAATTAATCTTGTAGGCTTTGTCATCCACACAGCAATATCGACCAACTTTCAATGTACGAATTTCAACACGTGTAGTACCAGGCATAATGTCTCACTCAATTGGGTGTCATAGTTGTGGCTTATGACCATTGCCATAAAAATCGTTGAGAGAGGTATTGAATAAATCACTACTGCAGTGCGATTTATGTCAACTATCCCAAATGTGATATCCATCAGAATCGGAATACCAATAATTACCATCTGAATCCTGATACCAATTTGTGCCATTTTCATCTGTAGGGAGCCACTCACCTGGAGGAAGATCCTCCCAATTAGAAACAGATGCTGGCTTTGAATCATCACTATCGATCTCTTCAATTGAAATGTCAGCAGAATTGACAACATCAGATGACAAATCTACTACCTCTTTTTTCTTCGGTTTCTTTTTCTTATTTACTAAAACCATTATTGCTCCAACTAATGCCAAAATTATGCCGCCAGCAATCATTCCAATTATTGTTAACCAACTTAATCCTTCATCATCCTCATTATTGCTGGCTTGATTTAGATTGCTTTCATCTATTTTCGCTGTTAAACAACCCTGATAGTCTGCAAAATTGGAATAGATTTCAGGACACCTGTCCGGGTTAGTTGCACCCAATACAAAAATTCCAACAGTTCGTGACTCATTCCAACTTGGGTCATCCCAATTGTCATAAAAACCATCTCCATCAGTATCTGCCCATTGCGTATCATCAAATGGCAATGCATCACCGTCGTTAGACCAACCATCTGCGTCTAGGTCTGGACATCCTAACTTATCTTGGTATGAAGTTCCCTCTTCCGTAGGACAGCTGTCACCGCCAGGGACATTTCCATTGTCTCCATAACCATCACCATCAGTATCAGAATACTGGTTAGGGTCATTATCATCCCAATCAACAGCAAGGCTCCATCCATCATTATCTGCATCTATTTCTTGTGGAGCGCACCCATTTGTCGCACCCATTGTATTTACTTTAGCAACATACTCATATGGCGTATTTGGACAATCATCAACGTTATCATAAATGGAATCAAGGTCTGAATCTCGTTGCGAAGGAGAGCACCCTGATTGGTCAACTAACTGTGTTTCATTTCCGGGTGTATCTGGGCATTCATCATAATTTTCTGTAACAGAATATGAATCTCCAATTCCGTCTCCATCATCATCAATATATTGCAAGGGATCATTCGGCAAGTCATCATCTGTATCCGCCCAACCATCGCCATCACTATCAATACAACCAAAATTTCCATTTTTGTATGATTCACCCCAAGTATTTGGGCAATTATCGCCTTCTAACCCCAACAGGTTATCTCCAAAACCGTCTCCATCAGTATCATTCCATTGTGAATATTCATAGGGAAATACATCTGAGTTGTCCCCATATCCATCATTATCTGTATCAGACCATTCACTCGAATCATTTACAAATGCATCATTATCATCTGACCAACCATCTCCATCAAGATCAGGACAACCCATATTGTCTATTGTAGAATTACCCCATGAAGCGATACAATCATCAGAATTATCACCAAATCCATCGGAATCCGTGTCATTCCATTCTCCGTTATCCAGAGGGAATCGGTCATTTAGATCAGAATAACCATCTCCATCTAGATCAGGACAACCCACTCTATCTAAGGAAGAATTACCCCAAAGATTCGGACAGTCATCGAGGTCATTAGTAAGTCCATCTAAATCATCATCAAGCTGGTTGTCAGCACATCCATCAATATTCACACTAAGTCCAGCATCTGTATCAGGGCATAAATCACTACCATCCCACACACCATCTGAATCTGAATCTGGTAGAATATAACTAACATTTACTCCTAATAATCCATAAGAAACATATGTACTCCAGAGACCTAATCTTGTAAATCCAATATCTTCCCATTGTATTGCGCCCAAATCAGATAACAAATATTTTGCAAAATTTATAGTTTCATTGAGGTGCTCAGTATTAATGAATAATCTTTGATCTGTTTGTAATGGCCAAATATCATCTCGTGATTCATTAATTCCTGGATTGATTGCAGAATCACCATTACTAATTGCATCCGCAGCACCATGTGTATAATTGTCTACAATTGAAACTAAACTAATTCCCGTTTGATTTTCTAATGCAAAAGCCAATTCAGTAAATCCAATACTTCCTTCTCCTGAAGAGCCAGAAACACCAGTTATTACATCCATTCGTTCCTCGCCTACAATTGCTCTAAACCTATCAGAAGTAATGCCATAAAATGAATCTTGATTATTACAATTTGCGCATAATAATTTATCCTTTAGGATCCAAGGTTCAGTTCTATTTTCCCATCTGTGTGCAAGAACAATTGGAGAGTCATCACATGAAGAATCTAAATCACTCCATTCAGGAATATTATCGAGATCATCATTGGGAGCTATTGATGCCATATTCAAACCTGGCATTTCTCCATTTTGTTGCAATGAACTACGACTTGCACCTGAAACTATCCAACGGAGTTGACCCATTGATAAACCACCTTGAGAATTAATACAGGTTTCAGTTACACCTCCAGATTTTACAATCATTGCTCCAGCCATTCGACCATATGGGACTTCGAGCAGATTACTATCTGTATTTTTGCAATCCCATAAACCAGTTTCTGAAAAACTTACATTCTTATCAGCATACAATGGGCTTACTCCTGCTGGATGGGAACCAACATATGCTGCACCATCACATATCTGTGAGGTTGTGAGTTCTCTATTAACATTCCAAGTTCTTACTGATACAGTTGATGTTGGGAATGAATCCCTCCATCTACTTTCCATCAATTGTGTTGCAAATTCTCCATGAACTCTCAAATGCCCATCTGCTACTATATGCAATGAAATTCTACCACCTCGACGGTGCCCCACAATAATTCTTTCACCATCAGGACTTACTGCCACAGATTCTGAACCTCGGTTATTATTTTGAGAACCAAAACCATCAATTTCACCAAGGCTACTCCAATCATCTGTGTCATAAATGCGTAGGCTTCCTGAACGACTTGCTACAAATACTGTGCCACTATCATGGCTAATATCGATATCATAAATGTCAGTACCACCAACTGAAATTGGAATATCTGTCTCCCAAATAGCATTATCCTCTTCAATCTTGTGAATAACAACCATCCCCATGTCTCCTCCAGAAACCATGTAACGACCATCTGGACTTATTCGTAAAGCTCTCACATAATCTGTATGAGAGGTATTGCTCCAAGCCGTCGTACCATTTTCAACCCACAATGAATAGATACCTGAAAGTGCTGAAAAAACAACTAGACTATCATCTGGAGTAGTATCAATTGCTCCCATCCAACTCGAATCATAATATGTAGGAAAACCTGAAATCATTCTCTCTTTGGTCCAATTATTTGTTGTAAACCAAACAATTGCATCGCCTCCATCGTGAAAGAAAATTCTAGATTGATCGTTAGACCATGCAACTGAACATACAGTATCGTTTTCTAAATCAAATGGAGTATCAATGGGTGCTGTTAAGTTTACAATTAATGCACCTGTTGTTGAATTAATTACATGAGCACCGGCATTGTCACTAGCAATTGCAAGCATTGTACCATCTGGTGACCTTTGTATTTCTCTGATTGCACCAGGCATTTCATGTAAGGTACCGAGATTATTTCCCAATGAATCATACATTAGGACAAGATTATCTTCACCCCCACTATAAAAGTAGGAACCATTAGATGCCCATTCCATTCCAAATGGCTCATTGCTAATTGATGTTTCATCTAACATTTCCCACTCTGAATCATCCCAATTGTGCTTAACTGCTTCTTCGAAATCAGCCAAACCATCTCCATCACTATCAGGACAACCCATTCCTAATGTTGAATTTGCTGTGCCTGCTGCCCACTTGCATTTATCCGATGAATCATCAATACCATCTCCGTCTGTATCAACACCAAAAACGCCTGGTGAAAAGACTACCAAAATCATCAGAGCACATAGGAATATGGCTCGCCGCATGTTATGCCATCACGGCACTACACTCAAAGGTTGGCCTTAATTGTAATAGAATATAATCACATAATGCACACCATTAGAACTAGTGGCATTGGTGAAGTAAAGATCAATATTTGTAAAATCCTTCTCCAGATTTACGACCTAATTTTCCTTCTTCAACCATCTTTATCAGCAATTCAGCTGGAGCATATTTGTTACTTCCTAGACCTTTATGTAAAACATTCATTATGTGTAAAACCGTATCATTACCAATTAAGTCTGATAATGCAAGTGGGCCAATAGGATGGTTCATTCCTAGCTTCATTATCCCATCAATAGCTTCAGGTTCAGCTACACCCTCCTGAAGAGCAAGTATAGCTTCATTTATCATAGGACATAATATCCGATTTGAAACAAATCCAGGCGAATCGTTACAACAAAGTGGAGTTTTACCCATTGCCTCACTGGCTGCAATAATTTCACTAGTAACTTCAGGTTCTGTTTGAGAACCATTAATGATTTCGACCAATTTCATAATTGGAACTGGATTCATAAAATGCATCCCAATAACTTTACCAGGTCTTGATGTTGAATTTGCAATATCATTAATACTTATG
>MDSZ01157973.1_pt1 | contig 11918 bp, 16 predicted proteins | sample 811201 | NCBI WGS metagenome assembly MDSZ01 (sample SAMN05326647, study PRJNA326480) | marine metagenome | isolation source: seawater | place: Indian Ocean: North | collected 2010 | reverse complement strand
AGTGATCTTAATTTTCCAGCGTCCAACAACTCTGCAGTTTTCTTAAACATTTTGTAGTCCATACTGTCTGGTCCGATCTCGTCAGCATATCTACTGATAGTTCTTGATGCTAAAGTTGATCCTTTATCTTCTTGGAATTCGTGAAATCTCATAATATCAATATTTATGCGGCACAGGCCTCACACCTGCACTGCTTACAAACCTCTATATCGTACTCAAAATAGCCGTCAATTGGGTAGTGTTTTTCTTTTCTCTTACATTCTTTGCCACAGTGAGAATCGCAACCACAATTATTACATTTTACAGTTTCTGTTAGTATCAATGGTTTCATTATGGATAAGTCCGTTTGATTGCTGGACCACCAAATAAACTCACATTAGGTAACTTTCCTGTTTGTGCACCTTTGGCAGTGCCGTCTGGATTTTTTGGTTGAATTATTTTTGGTAATCTAGGTGCTTTAGTACCTGATCTACCCGGAGAGCCTGTAAATGATTTCGCAAATCTATCCTTGCCAATAGCAACGTGTGGAGAGGTTACAGATGCTATGTTGCCAGCACTTGTGGCTCCTGCTGAGGCTTGCTCTCTGATTATTACTTCAATTATTTTCATTTTTGTTATTTATTGAATATTTTTTGCAAGGTTACTGGAAAGTTCAGTATGTATTGATCAAAATTTTCGTCAAATGATAGTTCATCACGTATGGGGGTTTTTTTAATTGTTTTCATGGAATTTATGTCTAAACTTGTTACTTTTGTAAGTTTTTTTTGTTCTAACAATCGAACAGTCAAATCAAAAAAGATGTTTATATCTGACAACCCCACCCTAGGTTTATTATTTTTGATGTAGTAAATTTTAAATTTTTTAAACACGGGCAGATCAAAACTGAAACTACCTCCTATGTGTTCTTTACAAATAAGCAGTTTGTTTTCGTTTTTGTTTTTCCTGTGAATTTTTACGCACCCACCATCTGATTCGCTTTGCTGTGTAAGTTCAGCATTTGGCCAACTTCTTAAATGTGTATCGATTATTTTTTTGTGTGCGTGTGTGCCAAGATCCTTTTTATTTGAACGAATATAATCACGACCCATTTTTGAATTTGCCCTGTTTATGAAGTCAACGGTCATTATTTGCTTGGGCACTAAAACAATCTGATCAAAAATCATTTTGCCCCATTTTGTCATGAATCCGTTCGTGTAATTGTTGTCGTCGTTTTCTATTTCAAAAGTAAATTTTGAATCTTTCTTAAATTGTGATTCGTCTATTTCATACCAAAATATTTTTTCAGGCACACAATGTTGTCCAATCCAGGTGTATGTTTTGATTTCACTATTTTCTCTGTATTTTACAGGATGTTTTAGATCATATACTTTTGGTAAAATGTTGTTTTGTAAGGTAATTTCGTCAATAAGGTTATCGTCTAACCAAATTTTTAATTTTGCATTTTTTTTGAATTTAAAATAATATAGGCAAAAATAGAAAACATACTTCATACAGAAGTAATTATTTTTTCTTTTTACGTCCTGACTTCATGTTGGCACACCAGTGATACATTTTGCCACGTTCGCCACCAGATTTTTTGGCTTTAGATCTTAATGAACTTACAGAACCTTTGCAACTTGCACCGGCTCTTTTAACACGTCCTGGTCTAGATTTTCCTTTGACTTTTTTATCTGCAAAGTTTTCACGCATTGATTTTGCAGGAACGCCTTTTTTAGTAAGACCTAACCCTAATTTATTTGCTTGTCTTGTGGTCTCGCCAGGTTTGACATCTGCTGTGGTGTTTTGTTTTGTTATTATTCCAACACCAGCGGCTTCTTCTTTTTGTATGATCTCAAGAATCTTCATCTAGTGTGTGCCTTGCCTGTTGTTTGACTCTTTGGTCTTTCAGTGCTTCTGCCCAAACTGACATATTGGTCACAAAAGTTTTGACCATCCCTATTGTTTCTTCGTCACTTAAAATTGTATCTCTGCCCTGTGCCGCTGATTCAATGTTGCAACTTGGTGGCACAGTCATACCCAACATCGTGGCAAAGTTGTATAAATTTCCGTGGATGTGTTGGAAGCCATCACCAGACCCTGAAACTATGTCTCCAAAAACTTTGCAATACAACGGTTTGAATTTGTTTTCTATAGTCCAATCGTCAATGGCATCCATTCTTTCTATGAAAGCCTGTATGTGACTACTATGCACACCCCACCATATGGGAGTGGCAAAACATACACCGTCCATTCGAAACATTTTTTGAATCACAGGACGCAGTTCATCGTCAATATCTTCTGTACTATTTGTATATGTGAGATCACGCATTGTGACTATTTCACATTCGTGACCCAGTTTTTCAAAACCCAATTTGACCATCTCACACAAAGTATATGTGTTCGATTTTTCATTTTCAGTCAGACTTCCATTAATGATTAAAAATTTCATACTACCATACGTATATACCAAGATATACTGATACTCCTAATACTAATGCCCAAAAAACTAATTTACTCATTTTTTAATAAACTCTTTTAATTTGTCACTTAAATTTTCTACTTTTATTCTTTCACCAGTGGCCCAGTCTTTTGCCTGCTCTGCAATTTTGTCTGATCTCAAAACAATTACACCACAAGCAAGTCTGTCTCCGGCATTTCCCGTTTTTTTACTTTCTGCATCTTTGCCTAGACCTAAATCGTCAGTATCTGCATGAACCACTAATCCCCTACCAATTATAGACCTATCACCCAAAAGATCAATACGTTCTGCTATCTTTTTCACAGACGCAACTCCTTCTGTATTGGCAGTAATATTGCCTAAGTCTCCAACATGGCCTGTATCCTCGTTGCCATGTTCTACACCATCAGGATTATAATGTCCTCCCATGGATTCACAACCTTTACTCATATCTCCAAACTCGTGTATATGGAAACCATGATCACCTGGTTCAAGACCAGTTATTGTGCCTTTTATCAAAGTGGGTGAACCCGGTGCCTGAATGAATAATATAGTGCCCTTGACAGTGTCTGAATGTTCTAGTTCACATTGTGCTATCACTGTATCTAGTGCTTCTGTCACTGTTTTTACCTTACTGCAACTACACTCGCTGGCACGTGTTCTTGGACATTTACTATCTTTTATTAGATCTGTGGCTCGCATATGCGAGTATTTATTTGGATTTGGGCATTGGGTTCTCGCCTGTCAGTTTTGGTTTTGCAAACCATAAACGGAACCATTCATCTGTACCTGGTTGTATGTTGTGTTTCTTTTGATATTGGCTTTTTGCTGTGCCCACATATGACAAATTTTCGCCCATTGATGAGTCTTCTGTGGGTTTGTCTACACCTGCTAATTTTTTCAACTCTTCTATGTTCATTAAAATTTCCAACTATCAAGCATCTGCTTTGTAATTTTTGGTTTCTCTTTTTTAATTTGTCCGCCTTTTGCCAAGAACTCTTTCATTTTTTCATCTAATTCTCTTTGACGTTCTGCTGGTGATTTTTCTTCACCTTTGCTTTCGTATGCTCTATTGATCCCTTCGTATCTTGCCATAATCCTCCAATCCTTTTTTGACTTTGTCTAACGAATCTCTGTTTGCTTGATATAGTATACCATAACCGCCTGCACCCTGCCAACGTTGTATATTGACCGGCCTGTCGTCTATCAATATATTTGGTGTACCTGATGCTTTGTCTTTTGCATATGTTTCTTTTCTTCCGGTTACTATAATTTCATCTGGCTGATCAATGTTATTTGATATCCAGACTTTTTTATATTTTCCTGAATTTTCATTATCACCTCTTAAAGGTGAAGTATTAATACTAAATTTGCCACCTGTAAATTTTTTTACTAATTCAATCAATGCATCTGCAGATTGAAATTTAGGTAGTGTAGCGAAAAAATCTGTTCCGGTAATTCTATCAATAACTTCTTTTTTCAAATCTTTTGTTTTATCATTAGTCAATTGCTTCCAGTGTTCAACACCGTACATCTTTTCCACACCGCCAAAAAAGTCTGCAAGGACTCCGTCCATATCAAGATATACTGTTGGTTTACCATCTGCCATATTTTCATTATACAACTTTTTGTTGTTTTCGTCAATCTGTTCTCCTAAAGCATCTTGTATTTTATCATAAAGAAATTTACCTTTTTTACCACCCAAAATTATATTAGAAAATTCTTGCTCTTGTCCTTTTGCCGCAAGTTCTCTTGCCTTTGTTGCCGAGGCACCGGATACTCCTTCTTGATCAGGATCTCTTTGTCCGGCATTGACAACTTTGATATCGTCAAACTTGTAAAGTTCATTTCCTTGTTTGTCTGGTTTACCATTGTACTGATTTAAAAGTTTTTTAAATTCTTCTACTCTATCCGAACCAGCAACCATTATAATTCTTGTTCTACCTTCTGCTTGTATTTTTTGCAGTGCTTTGATTATTGTGTTTGCACCAGCATCGCCCACTGCAAGGTTTGGATAAAATTGCTGTATGTATGCCTGCTTGTCTTTGAAACTTAACGGATCTGTTTTTGCGTTTTGTTTATGTGATAAAAAAAGATATGCTTTGCCATTATACTGTCCAGCAGTCTGTAAAACAGTTTGGATTAATTTTTCGTGTCCTATAGTGGGAGGATTAAATCGGCCAAATGCAAAAACGGCTGTTGAACGATCGTCCTCTCTAAGAAACAGTTCCTTGAGTAACATCGTATTCGCCTTGTTTAATATTTTCTAATTCTCTGTCTGATATGATTTTAGCAACTTGCTGTCTGGTTTCTTTGGGAAACATATCTTTCACATCTTGCCCACTAGAACCAAATTCTTGCACATATTTTTTTGCCGCATCATCTATTAAGTACATCCAAAGTTTTTGTGCTTTTTCATGGTCATACACGTTTTTGGCAAGTTTTCTTTTAATGTTTGATATAATAGGCATGAAACGTCTTCTATATAGATCCTCATCATTCATGATAAATGAATCTAATTCGTTGACTGCGTCTGTGTCTATTGCTTCTATTAAAAATTCTGATGCTCTCATATAAGCATATTTATTAGTAAAGATTTTCTAAAAGCCACATATAAAAAGGTGATGTGAACGACAATGTCCATGTACCGTTATGGCCCATTTGGGTAACATTTTTAAGTGTTGTGGGTAATTCATTGCCTGCTTGTTTTTGCTGATGTGCCCATGATCCCGGATAAGAAGGTGTGTATACTCCCTCATAAACCAGAGAACCAATATCTATTTCGTCAATTTCTATTGATTTAATTTGCAACATTTGATCTTTTACTATCTTACCGTTTTCAACCACAGTTTGTCTCTTGTCCTTGCCTTTTCTATCTATTGTAAGATCGTAATTGTCACCTTCTATACATTCATGGATAAACTCTATCACAGTGGGAGCCTTTTCAGTACCTGTAATTTCTCCTGCCCAATGTGATTTTTTGTTGATGTAAATTTCGCAAGTAGGATTTTTGTCCCATGCGATAGCAAATAATTCTATTCTAAATTTAAGTTTTTCGGTTGCCATTCAAAATCTAACCCTGCTGTGTGTCCTATATACGGTTTATTTACGTCCTTCCTATGCATCTCAATCGCAATTTGAGTACCTTCTAAAACAACCTTTATAAACTTATCTGTTTGACGCAAAACTTCTGCTTGTTTTGTTTTGTGATTATTTGTACAAGTAATCGTTATTTTTTCCATTTTGGATCCTCTGGGTCTATTGGTACGAACTTATCTGTTTTCATATCGTAAACCAAACCGTGTTTTGTTGCTGAATCAATGTTGTTGTGTCCATACATCAATTTTTGCATATCTGCTGTCAACACTTCTTTTCCATTTTTGTCTTTTGTGTAGCATTTTGGATTTTTCATCCATAAAAACTTACAGGCACCCCAGAACTTTTTCATGTAATTCATTCCTAATACAACACCGTCGTTGCCATCAACACCAGCAATATTTGATCTGTGTTCTACAGTGAAATTAAATGTTGAGTCTAAATCATGTTTTGGAGTATGACTGTAAAAGAATCCTATATTTTGTTCTTTGTTCTTTTGTGTAAGATCACTATTAATGTTTGTGTAATTTATTGATCCATCTAAATTTACACTTTCGGCTACTTCCATATTCATGCTACCTGAAGTAATATGACTTGGAAGTGAGAACGACCAGCCGAAAGTGTTATTCTCATCCTGGTGAATTTCATAAGCCAATCTCCATGACTCTGTCTTCACATCTGAGAATCCTGTTATCAAACTATCTTTTGCAGTATTCACATCTGTAATACCATTTGAATAGTCTAAACTTAAAACATTGTTTCCTAGTTGGTAACTTGCACCTATCTGTGCAAAATTTGTTATATTGTTTTCACCAACTGATAAAATACCATTTGAATCATTTCCCAACCATGTTGTGTTTTCTTTCATTTGTCCAACATTACCTTTAATTGCAAATTTATCGGAAAGGAATATTTTCTTACCTATGTTTGTGGAGTAATCACCATTGCCGCTTTCTCCAGTGAATAATCCAAATTCCATATATCCAAGATCCCATTGTCCGCCCTGTGCAAAAGATCCGTACATTTGATTGATTGGCATATATGTATATCCATTTTTTAATTGTTCAATATCTGAAACTTTTCTTTTATCTTGTACAACAAAACTAGATCCTATGTTTAGGTAGTAATTTCTATCGTAATCATCAAGCACCATAATTTGTAAATTTTCTAAACTAGACGGTAGTGCAGTACCGGTTGAATAATAAGTGTTGTTGAGACTCACAACTGGATGATCTACTCTACCTGTTGTGACAATACCAACTGCACCTTGTGGTTTAGTTGCCTCGTTCAAGTCAAGTAATCCTTGACCATGTATATTAACATTGTAGTTAGGTAAATTTTTATCTGCTGTGTTCATAACAAGTTTAACAAGATTTTCGCCTTTCATGTAAGGCCACATCTGATTTAACACACCAAACGCACCTGTAACGTGCGGTGCGGCAAATGATGTACCGCTACCTGATGTGTATCTATCATCACTTATGGCACCTGTTATGTTTGTGCCCGGAGCAAGTATATAAAACTCAGACAGCCTATGATTGTCATTACAAGTATTATTGGCAGTATCTATTTTTAAACAAACATGGCCTGCTTTGTTACCTGATACTGATGAACCATCCCAATTACCAACAATAACCATCTTGCCACCAAGTACAAGGCTTCCGTCTGCGTTTTCTTCAACTGCCCAAATACCTGGGTCTCCTGCGTGAGAAAATCCATAATTTCCTGCAGAATTTACAAGAATAATATCATTGTCTGTTGCCACTTTCCAATACTTGGCATCTCCCCAACCATTACCTTCTATTTTTGAAATTACTTCACTCGCATTGTAAGTGCCGTCACTTAATTGTGTCACAGTTGATGTTTGATCCTTACCTTCATAAAAAAGTTGTGGAGTGTTAAAACTCATGTTTACTGCGACTATGTTATGTTCTTCTCCACCATTTGCTTCGGGTGATTTTAATTTTGCAAAATCGTGCAACGCCTGTTGAGCAGAACCTTTGTCTATTCCTCCGGTACTGATTCTATCAACATTAGCACCAACCAATTTGGAATCAAATGCAACACCGTGCATATCGTTATTTTTAGAAAGTGTATATTCTGTGTACGGACTTCCGTTTAACCATTTTTGTGATTCTGAATAGTCACCTGTTGTTAGTCTGCCATTCTCATCAAGACTGTCTCCATCTCTCTTACCTGCAACAATCGAAGCAACAAAAGTACCATGTCCTTGCTTACCTTCGACTAAATTCAAAGTATTATAATTTTTGTAAAATAGATATTTTCCATCTAACTTTTCATGATCCGTATCTTGCCAGGTATCAATTACACCAAGTACCGCATCTTTACCTGTCCATCCTCTTGCATATGCATCCGCGGCATTTATCATATCCAAACCTTTATTGCTATTGTATTCAGCAGTTTTATGATCTGCAACCACCGAACTCATGTTTTCCGTCACAGTACCTAAATGAATATCGTTATTTGTGTATGCATTTGATTGTGTTTGTGAACTTAATTGTGTACCTGCGTCACTTGTTGTCACTATCTGATCACTTGTAGTTTCGCTTTGTAAAATGTTTTCTGATCTCTCCGATGTGCTTACAATCTTAGTAGACCAATCACCGGTCACCACTGTTGCTGTGCCGTTTACATCTTCTGTGGTACCATCTTTATAGGTAATTCTTTTCACAGGTGTTGTGGTCGTAATTGTTCTTGTATCTTGTTTGATTGTATCAGTATAATGTCTTGTTCTGTATATTTTTGTTGTTATTGGTGTTGTCACTGTGGTATCAACATATCTTGTCACTACCACTGTGGATGTGTTGTTGCCATGGTTTGTGGTGCTTGTAACGTCTCTGTTTGTAGTGGTTGTTGTTGCTGACCCTTCTTGTGTTTCTGTTGAGGTGTCAGTCGCATCAGTGTATGTTGTCACGGTGTATTGTGCAGAATCTTCTGTTGAAGTTGTGATTACATCGTCTAGATCCACGGTGCTTGTGACAGGATTATCACCTTCTCTAGTTTCTGTTTCGGTTGTGACTGTTGGATCTAATTCTGTTGTCGCACTTGCGATCTCTGTGCAAGTTTGTGCACCATCAGAAGATGTGCCATTTAATAGTGTTGTTCTAACAAAACTACATCTTGTTGTCACAGTAGTTCTTAGATTGGTAGTGCTTGTTGTCTTTGTTCTAGTTTCGTCACCACCACCTTGGTATACTGTCGACCAATCCGAATAACTTACAGTTGAAGTACCTGTTGTGTCAGTAGACGTATCAGTGTCGTTTGTGATTGTTTGTGTGCTTTTTATTAATTTTTCCGCCGCATAAGAACTTGCAGTAGTGTCTTTTTCTGTTGCAATAATTTCCTGTGCCTTTTCTTCTTTTGCTATTGTGTTGTAATCTGCCAGTGTGATTGTTCTTCCATTTGCAACTTTTTGAACAATTGGCTTCACATGATTTTTTAGGTAAAGCATGGCCGCGTGTGCCTGCTTAAATGAATCTGAATTGTAAATTGTGTATTTGTCTGAATCGGTTTGACTTGCGATTAACTCTTCTGTCTGTGTCCACAATGCTTCTGCAGTCTGTAATTGCGTCAACAATGTGTTTGCTTTATTGATGTCATCCTGATCTGGACCTGTTAATATTGCTTGGATACTGCTGATGTCACCGCTTGATATCGTGCTTTGAAAACTTGATATAAGATTAGAATATGAACTTACGATACTTGCCGATCCATTTAAGTTTGTAAGATCGTTTTGTACGAAATCATTTACAACACCTGGAGCACCACCTCCACCACCTCCACAGGCAGTCAGGGCAGTCAAACTAGATGCAACTAATATATTACGCAATTTTTTCTTCATATTAGAATCCCTCCGCGATCATAACTTTTGCACCTGGGAATCTTGCTTCAACAATCTGTCTGGCCTCGGCCGCAGTTCTGCCATCCTCTGCTACTTTCATTGGTGATTTGTTTTCTAGTGTTACCCAGAAATAATATGTTTTCATAATAGATACCCCATGATAGAAGCACCCAAAACTAAGAAAAGTGTATATCTAGTATAAAGTGAAAATGTTTTGAGAACATTGTATCCGTTCTCTTTAAGGCAAATGACATGAGCATCCATGCTTTCGGATGTCACGGTCACGTCAACAGTTTGTATCTGTTCTAAGTCTTTGTCGTTCATGTGTATAGTATAACACAAAACGCAGAACAGTCAACCTAAGTAGGTCTCGAAATAACCTAGTGTTTATGCGACTTTTTAGTGGTTAAGTTGTATATTTGTGATAGATCCTGCGGTTACTGATGTTGCTTTTGCCCGTACCCAAACAAAATTACCAGTGAAATTAGCAGTTGATATTGTTGTGCTTTGATCTGTTGTGAAAGTTGTTCCCGAAATATCAAACCAATCATCTTCGGTTGGTGTGGTTGCCAAAGATCCTTGCATTTTTATTGAACCCGTTAGAGTGGCGTCTACCTTGTATGCCACCGTGTGTACTCCATCTGGTTGAGAATAATAGCCATCACCTTTTTGTTTATCGCTCACAAATCCAACAATATCAATTGTTGTATCTGTTGATCCGTCCGAAGTTTCTGCAGTCACTAATTCTTCAACTATTACAGACAAACCGTCAGTTGCTACACTTTTCACAGTGAAAGTGCTATTGTTATTTGTGGTACCACTAATTGTAATCAAGTCAAATTGTGCAAGATTACTTAGACTAGTTGAAGTTGTTGAAATTTTATATTCAGTGCCTGTGACTGTGAATGTTGCACCTTCTGTGACAGTGATGTCAGCCTTGTGCGATTTTGAACTCAATATTGTTGTAGATGTCTGTGCCATTTGCTATTATTTATTCAGTCTTACGTCTCTTGAATCTTGCTGTTTTTGGACCTAATCCATACACAGCGGCAAGTTCGTTTGGTTCTTGTCCGTCTATTGTTAATATATTCACGTATTTTATTTTATGTGCTTTTCCGTCTGCTTCGCCTACTTCTTCACAAATACAGTGTTCGTCATGAATTTTTTTAACTCTAAAAAAACACTTTTTTGGAACCGGAGTTCCCCACAAACTTTTTTGCACCACACTCTCAACTATTGTGTCTTCTTTGAATATTTTATTATCTTTCAATTTTTTTATTGCCTGCATTCTTTGTCTCCTTGAATTGTATTACCTTTTCTATCATTTCACCTGCTATCACGTATAAAGGTGATAGGTATTTCTCCTCCGTAACATAAAAATAACTTGCTGGATACCAACGATCTTTACCTTCTAACCAATCTATAAGTCCGCCATTAGAAACATACACATTGTCTATATTATGATCTAAAAATTTTAACAATGCAATTCTTTTGTCTTCGTTGACTTGCCAAGAAAGTTGTTTTTTTAAATGAATTTGATATTGATACTTGCCGTGTGGTAATCTCGTGCAACCTACAGTGTTTTCTTCGAGATTAGCATATTTTGGATCAACCACTTTTGATTCTATCCAATCTTCCCAAAAATTTACTATCAATTCATTTGCTAACTTTTTGTCTGTGTAAAAAATAGATTTTGTTTGTTGCAATCTAAATTTCATTTTTGATCTATTGCCTATTATAAATTTGGCCAAACGCACAACACTTGAACTTTGACGCCATACTTTGTTTGATAAAAACGGCACATCATTATTAGTACCATCTATATAACTTTGTAAATTCTCATCTGTGGTTGGATACATCATTGGTGCCCATGGCATCTTGAATGATACCTTGTATCTATATTTGCCGTAGTATAATCTATTATGATGCTTTCTCATTTTTCACTTCTTTGGGTTTGAACTGCGTCATAACTTTTTTTGCTTTGAACTCCACTGTAAGTTTTGGTATAACATCTTTGGATAGTCCTACCTCAACCATACCACCTTCTTGCAGTTCTCCAAACAAGATCATTCGAGATAATGGCTTTTTAATTTCCTCATCAATTACACGTTGCAAAGGCCTTGCACCAAGTTTGCTGTCAAATCCTTTTGTGATCAAAAAGTCTATTGCGTCATCGGTAGCATTTACCTCAACATTTTTTTCTACTGTCATTGCATTAAGTTCTTGCAAGAATTTTTTAACAATAGATCCCATTGTGTCTTTGCCAAGTTTATTGAATTTAATTGTTGCATCTAATCTATTTCTAAACTCTGGTGGGAAGAAACGTTTCATCGCAACATCATCCTCGCCTGTTCTTTCAAAACTACCAAAACCGATGTTGTTTCTTTCGTTCTCTTCTGCACCTAAGTTAGAAGTCATTATCAATGTAATGTTTCTACAGTCTGCTTTTTTACCATTAGAACCAGTCACTGTACCATAATCCATTACTTGTAATAGCATATTAGATACATCACGATGTGCTTT
>MDSZ01025573.1_pt1 | contig 11919 bp, 13 predicted proteins | sample 811201 | NCBI WGS metagenome assembly MDSZ01 (sample SAMN05326647, study PRJNA326480) | marine metagenome | isolation source: seawater | place: Indian Ocean: North | collected 2010 | reverse complement strand
GGAATGAGTGTCGACTATATAAGTAGAGCCGACGAGATGCTTGAAATTTTTAAGAAATATAATTTTTCAGTTGATAGTTTTTTAAAAGATGAATCTGCAAATCTTGTTCTTTTCTCTTCTTTACCTGACGATTTTATGGAGATACAGTCGGTAAATGAGAGAAAAAAGCTATTTATTAACACTCTATTGCCAATTATTTACGCAGAAAATTTAAAAATTCTTGAAGACAGAAAAAAAATTCTTGATTGGTGGGGTGAATCTCAGGGAGAAAATTTTTCTAGAGATTTTTGGCCGGCTTGGCTCTTTGAATTAAGTGAAAGATATGATGCTGATGACTCAAATTTAGGTAATCTTTTGATAAAAGTAGATGTAATTCCAATTTCGATGGCTTTATCACAAGCAGCGATTGAAAGTGGATGGGGTACATCAAGATATTTAAGGGAGGGAAATGCAGTCTATGGTCAATATACATTTGAAAAAAATATTGGAATTGAACCTGCTCAAAGAGATAGTAACCAAAAATTTTTTATTAGAAAATTCGAAAATTTATCAGAATCTACTAAGTCCTACTTTAAGAATATAAATACTCATGAGGCCTATGTTGGACTAAGAGAGGAAAGGAAAAAATTAAGAATGAATGGAGAAGTTTTATCTGGTTTAAAGTTAGCAAATTATTTAACGAGTTATTCAGAAAGAAAGCAAGATTATGTTAATGACGTGAAAAAAATAATAGAATCAAATAATTTTATGAAATTCGATAATAGCAGTATCGCAAATTAACTTACTTAAAAAGTAAATTTATCATTTTCTCTTATAATCATCTTTCCAAACCAATGTAGTTGATCGTTCTGGGATAATGTGCAGTTTAACCTGTATCTTTTATTTTCATTTAATTCGGTTAACTTAATTTTTATTAAATTTTCTTTTATTTCCTTGGTTAAAATACCATCATTAACAAAGCAATTTATATTTTTGTTGTTTAATTTTGATGTAAAAGTTATGTCAAGACTGGTGTGATTTTTATTATTTTTTGAAATTTCAAAAAAATTCAATACCAAAGGTTTTAAATTAACTATTTGCTTAAACCTTTTTAACTCACCGTACTCTTCATTAATAGAAAATCTAGGTAAATTATATTTATTTTCTTTAAAATGAATAGGCGAAGAATGTTGAGAAAATGCTATTTTATAACCAAGTTTCTGAATTAATCCCTCAATAATTTTATTGGATTCCCCATAAGGATAAGAAATTACTCTTCTTATTTTACCTAACTTTTCATCGAGAATTTTTTCTGCAAGCAATACATCATTTCTTATTTCTTCTAAACTGAATTTTACAAATGAATTATGACTATGAGAATGATTAAAAATATCACCTTTATATTTTCTCATTTCTCTTAACATTTGCCAACTCACAAAATCACTCTTTTCATTCTCTGTAACAAAATTGGTTGATAAAAAAATGCTGAACGGAAAATTAAATTTTTTTAAAATTGGAAATGCATGTTCGTAAAAACTTTTATAAGCATCATCGACTGTAATAAAAACGCTTTTTTTAGGTAAAGGTTTTTCATTATAAAAAAATTCTACTAAAGTTGAAATGGGTAAAACGTTGAAATTATTTTCTTTGAGATATAGGAGTTGTTCATAAAAAGTTTTTTTAGAAATACTGGTTGACGGGTATTGGTTATTTTCAAATCGATGATAAATTAGAGCAATTGCAGAACCATCTTTAGCAAAAAGTTTTGAATGAATAAATATTAGCGAAAATAAACAAAGAACTTTAAAGAACATCATTGATTATTGGGAAATTTCTTGAATCAAAAAGTTGGTAGTGCCACCATTCATTTCTGTAAAAGTCCCAACCTGAATCAGTCATAATTCCCAGTAATAAAAGTCTGTTTTTATATGATTGTTGAGATATTTCGAGATTTCCATGATAGGATAATTTTGAAAATTCATCAAATTCTGTACCCATATCTAATTCTTTCCCATTGCGCGTTAAAGTAAGGTCAATAGCAACTCCTCTTGAGTGAGGTGAACCTTTATCTGGATGTGCTATAAAATTTGGATCTGGAAGTTTGTTCCATAATGCTTTTTGAACATAAACAGGTCTATATGCGTCAAAAATTTTGATTTTTAAACCTAATTTTCTTGAAATTTCTATTGCTTTACACAAATATTCAAACGCTGTTTTGTGAAGTAAACACTCACTTGATTTAAAAATTTTTTGATGAGTAAAGTTATTTTTTGATGCATATCTCAAGTCAATGATGACATCGGCATTTTTTTGATTTACATTCACTAGATTATTATTCATTTTCGTTTTTGAATTTATGTTATCACTGTCTCTTTTTTGTTCAAGTCAAACAATTTCATTAGCTGTTTATAATGAAAAAAAATTAATTAAATTAATTAAAAAAAAAATACGTAACAATAAAATTGAAGGTATCTTTAAAATTTTAAAAGATTGTATAAATGATTTTAATATAAATAAATTTTCTGAGATATATTTTTCCTCAGGACCAGGAAGCTTCACTGCTTTAAGATCGATAAAAGCGATATCTCAAGCATTAGCTCTTTCTTCAAATTCAAAATTATTATCAACCTCATCTTTTTCACTTTTACTTGCATCAACCCAAATAAAAGAAAAAAATGTTTTGGTTTGTTTTAAATCAACAAACAATAAATTTTTTTATCAGTTATTTATGAAAATTGGAAAAAAATTTAAGCCTAAATTTCCTGTCAATTACGGAAGTGAATATGAATTAATAGACTATTATTTTAAAAAAAAAGATGATTACAATAATTTACTTCTTTTAAGTTCAGAAAGGATAAAGAATTCAAATAGCAAAATTTATTCAATTGTTAAAAAAGTGGATGCCAGTCATCTAGGTTGGTCAATCATTCTAGGTTATGGAAGTAGTAAAACAAAAATTTTTTATCATAATACTTATTATGAATGATATAAAATTTAGAAATTTAAACTTATCATTAATTGTTCCTTTTGTTTTATTCCAAAAAAAATATACTGATGAATTAAATGGTAATATTTTTTCTAAAAAAGAAACAATTAGAAACTTAAAAAATAAATATCATTACACCTACCTATGTTTACAGAAAGACACAATTGTTGGTTTTTTGTCAGCCCAAAAGATATTAGATACCTTTGAAATACACTCCCTATTTGTATCTCCAAATTTGCGACGAAAAGGCATAGCAATGACTTTAGTTCAAAACTTAATAAACAGTTGTAAAAGAAAAAAAATAACTAATGTTTTTTTAGAGGTTATGGAATTAAACAAAGCAGCAAAAAATTTATATTTCAAAAACAATTTCATAATTTATGGAAAAAGAGAAAAATACTATAAATTAGAAAATAAAGAATTTGATGCAAACCTTATGAAGTTGAAGCTTAGGTAAAAATTATCTGAAAAACATTCTGAGAAATTTTTTTTGATTTTACTTCAAAATTTTTTTCTAAATTATTTTTTAGCAGTTGAAAGTCTTTCTTACCTTTGATTAAAATTATTTTTTCAAAGCCTGTATTAGCATCAATAAAGACTTTTGCTTTGAGAAATGTCATGGGGCATTTCTCATTTGTGACATCTAAAACTTTTTTTTTCATTTTGATTTCATTATGTTATAATTAAAAAAACAATTATAAAATTTAATTTTGTAATAAATGCAATAAAACCTTAACAAAATTTTGGCAAAAATAAAAAAATGAATTCACTTTTAGAAAAATGTAATAAGCTTGGTTTAAAAATGACAGAGCAAAGAAGGATTATTACTCAAGTGTTATCGGAATCTAAAGACCATCCAGATGTTGAATTGGTTTATAAAAGAGCTTCGAAAGTTGATAAAAATATTGGTATCGCAACAGTATATAGAACTATTAAACTTTTTGAAGAAAACAACATTATTGAAAAACATGAATTTAAGGATGGTAGGTTTCGCTATGAAGAAGTACCAGAGGAACATCATGATCATTTAATCGATATTAAAAGTGGAAAAGTTGTTGAGTTTCAAAACGAAGCTATTGAGGAACTTCAAAAAAAAATTGCAGAAAAACTTGGTTATAAATTAGTAGATCATAGACTAGAATTATATGGTATTCCCGTTAAAGAAAAAAAATAAAGATAATAAATACGAATTTGAAAATAAAAATTTCAAAAAGTTCAAGTCTATGCTTTCAAAAGTAAAGTTAGTAGCAAAAAATGTTATATATTTAAAGGGTTGGTCTAATGAAAATTTGGATAAGAAATTTAATTATATTAGGTTTGAAGATAAAATTGACTTCAGGTTTAAAAATTATTTAGTTAAAGTAGTAAGAGAGCCTGACCCTATAGTTTTAAAGTCAAAAGAGTTAAGATATAAAAGTTTTTTTGGAGATGAAAATACAAAAATTGATTCAGATGAATTTGATTCATTATGCGATCATTTAGTTGTAATTGACACATCAGTTGCAAATAATTTTGTTGTTGGAAGTTACAGACTTTTATTAAAACCAAAGCACAAAAAAAAAATTAGTTTTTACAGTGAATCAGAATTTGACTTAAAAAAATTATTTAAAATTAAAAAGTTATCATTGCTAGAGGCTGGAAGATCGTGTGTGCACGAGAATTATAGAGACGGAAGAATCATTAAACTTTTGTGGCGTGGTCTAGCATCTTACATTAACTCCAAAAAGGTCGATTTAATTTTCGGTTGTGCAAGCTTTCCGTCGTCAAATCCAGAATTATTTGTCAACGAGCTTTCTTATTTGAGTGAAAATCATAAGCCTCCTACGAAATTTAAGACCAGCCCATTAAATCATGTTCAAGCCAAATTCAACAAAGTTGATAGAAGATATTATGACAATCAGTCTGTTTTCAGATCTTTACCTCCTTTAATAAAAGCATACATAAGAGCAGGTGCATGGATAGGTGAAGGGGCTGTTTGTGATTACTCCTTTAATACAACAGACGTTTTGATTATTTTAAAATCTGAAAACATTATAAAAAAATATTCTAATTTATCGATTAAAAATTAATGTTGTATTCACCAATTCTCTCGATTTTAAGGATTTTTCCTTTATTTTGCTGGGTTATAACAAGCCTAACAACTCATTTTTTAAATTTTTTTGTATTTAAGAGAAATTTTTTTACCTTTTTTAATATTTTCTTTAGGGGATTAATTTACATTTTTGGGATAAAAGTAAAAATTTCAGGAAAAATGGACGATAAAAAAGTTCTATACGTTGCTAATCATATTTCTTACTTAGATATTTTAATATTAGGAGCGTTCTTGAAAGGTTTATTTGTTGCAAAGTCGGAAATAAAAAATTGGCCGCTTATAAATAAAATCGCAGATTTAGGTCGAACAATTTTTGTTAATAGATCAAAAATCTCTTCAATCAAAGAACAAGTTAAAATTTTAGAAAATTACTTAGAAAAAAAAGAAAACCTTATTTTGTTTCCTGAGGGAACGTCCAGTGATGGCTCTAAAGTATTACCATTTAAGAGTTCATTATTTAGTTTAACGGAACTTAAAAAATTTCAGGAATATAAAGTTCAGCCAATTACAATTTCCTACAGTAAAATTGATGGAATGCCTGTAGAAAAAAAATTTAGACCGTTTTTTGCTTGGTTTGGGAATATGGATTTAATTTCACATGCATGGAAATTTCTAGGTTTAGGGTTTAGTGAAGTAGATATAAAGTTTCATAAGCCTATAAAATTTAAATACTTTAAAAATAGGAAGGAAGCGTCTAAAGTTTGTCAAAATATAATTTCTGATCAAGTGAGTTTGAATTATAAAGGTATGAGCTGTGAAGACAAAATCAAACTTTATGAATTTAAGCTCTTGTAATAAAGAAAAAACAACTTAATTTTTTATCTATGCCAAAATCATTTTTTATCAAAACTTATGGCTGTCAAATGAATGTCTATGATTCAGAAAAAATAAATGATTTGTTATTATTAAACGGTTTTAAAAAAACAGAAAATATTGAAAAAACAGATGTTGCAATATTAAATACTTGTCACATACGAGAGAGGGCAAGCGAAAAACTTTATTCAGACTTAGGAAGACTTTCTATCTTCAAAAAAAATAGAGAAAAAATTGGAAAAAAGCTAAGTATTGTTGTCATGGGATGTGTTGCCCAAGCAGAGGGGGAGGAAATTGTTAACAGAAATAACTTCGTAGACTATGTTGTTGGACCACAAAATATTCAAGCAATACCCAATCTTCTGAAAGAAAAAGAGTATGAGAAAGTTCACATAGATTTCTTAAGTGAAGAAAAATTTGAGTCTCTAAAACCTTCTCAATCTAATAAAATATCAAGATTGATAACTATTCAAGAGGGTTGTGATAAATTTTGCTCCTTCTGTGTAGTCCCGTATACAAGGGGCGCAGAATTTTCAAGACCCTTGGAAGATATTTATGCTGAAACTTATGATGCTGTCAAAAAAGGGTGCATGGAAGTTACACTTTTGGGACAAAATGTAAGTTCATATAAATCTACTGTTTATGAAGGGAAAGAAAAAAATATTCAATTGGAAAATCTTTGCAATACAATTTCAAAAATACCTAACTTGAAACGAATAAGATATTTAACTTCTCATCCCAATGATATTAATGATAATCTGATAAATGAACATGCTAAAAATAAAAAAATGATGCCCTTTTTACATCTTCCAATCCAATCGGGATCAGACAAGATCCTTAAAAAGATGAACAGAAAACATACCAAGAAGCAATATCTTGAATTAATAAAAAAAATTAGACGTAAAGTACCAAAAATGGCTTTTTCTTCAGATTTTATCGTCGGTTATCCTGGGGAAACAGAGGAGGATTTTGAAAATACAGTTAGCCTTGTAAATGCTGTAAAATTTGCAAGTTCATATTCATTTGTGTATTCTGCAAGACCAGGAACGCCCGCATCCATTCAAAAAGACTTTAATAGTGTGGAAGTAAAAAAAAAAAGATTAAATTATTTACAAGAAATACTTAATAACCATCAAAATAATTTTAATAAAATGTTTCTGGGTCAAGAGGTAGAAATCTTGGTAACAGATTATGGCAAAAAAGAAAATCAATACGTTGGAAGAACACCTCATCTTCAACCTGTTCATGTTTTTTCATCTAAGAATCTTATTGGTAGAATATTAAATATTAAGATTGAAACATTGACCTCATTCTCGTTTCATGGGAAAATCCTTAAATAGAAGTAACTTGACAAAAAAACTTAAAAAATCAGACAATTTTTCCAAGATCATTTCATTTGAGGATAACATGGTGTTACCAATGATATTTGGAGCTCAAGACAAAACTTTAAGAAAATTGGAGAATGAATTTGATGTTTCAATATTTCCAAGAGGAAACTTTTTAAAAATTTCTGGCAAAGAAACTAGCGTTGGAACAACAGCAGTCGCACTAAAAAAAATCTATGAGGAAGTTTTAAAGAATAAAGTTATAAATTCTGGTGAAATTAATGCAATAATTAATATTATTAAACATAGTAATATGGAAAAAAAAGAAGATGATATAGATTTTGTCAACTCGATAAGTTTCACTGCTGGAAGAAAGCTAATCAAACCAAGGTCAAAAAAACAAACTGAATACTTTAATATGGTCAAAAATAAAGAAATGGTTTTTTGTTGTGGCCCTGCCGGGACAGGGAAAACTTATCTTGCTGTAGCCTTTGCAGTGTCAATGTTGAAATCCGGTGCTGTAGATAAAATTATTCTTACAAGACCAGCAGTTGAAGCTGGAGAAAGATTAGGTTTTTTACCTGGAGATTTAAAAGAAAAGATTGATCCTTATTTAAGACCTATTTACGATGCGTTGAACGACATGTTGTCTTTTTCAGAAGTAATAAAAAAAATTGAATCAGGGTTTATAGAAATAGCTCCATTAGCATTTATGAGAGGAAGAACCCTATCAAATGCTTTTATAATTTTGGATGAATCTCAAAATACAACTTCAGTCCAGATGAAAATGTTTTTGACTAGGCTTGGAGAAAATTCAAAAATGATTATTAATGGAGATTTATCCCAAGTTGATTTACCCTCTGGGACAAAGTCTGGTTTAAGAGAATCAATAAAAATCTTAGATAATATTGATGATATTGGTTTTATTAAGTTTACGAATAAAGATGTTGTTAGAAATCCATTAGTATCCAAAATCGTAAGAAATTATGAGAAATTTGAGAAAATAGAAGGAGTTGGCAAAGAGTATTTTTTGAAGTCTGTAAAAAAAAATGATTGATCTATCTTTTGAAGACATCCCGGAGTTTAGAAAAACAGAAATTAAAAAATTGATAAAAAAATCGATCAATGTTTGTGTAAAGGAAATGCAATATAAGAAAAAATTTTACATTTCAATTTTTGTCACAAATAATGTCAATATGAAAAAAATTAATTTAAAATACAGAAAAAAAAATAAGGTAACTAATGTTCTGTCTTTTCCACAAAATGAAATAAGGTCTTTTGGAAAATCTTCAGTTACAATTTTAGGCGATGTAGTGATTTCTTTGGAAAAAATTTTTGAAGAATCTCAAGAGCAGCGTAAACAGTTCTACAGCCATTTATCACACATGATTATTCACAGTTTGCTTCACCTTTTAGGTTTTGATCATAACACAAAAAAAAACTATGAAATTATGAAGAAAAAAGAAGTTTCGATTCTTTCAAAAATGGCAATTCCTTCTCCTTATAAATAAATGTTTAAAAATTTAACAAATAAAATAAAGTCTATTTTTAAAATCAATGACAGAGAGAACATTAAAGATGTGTTAGAGGATTTAATCGAAGATAACGGAAATGGACAAGATAAAATTGACGACGGAACAAAAAATATTTTTAAGAACGTAATTAATCTTAGTAATAAATGTATAGAAGATGTGATGATTCCTAGGGCTGATATTGATGCAGTTTCATGCGAGACTACCTACGTCGATCTTGTTAGTTTTATTGATAGAACCAAGCATTCAAGAATACCTGTTTTTGATGGTAACTTAGATAAAATTTTAGGAATGATACATATCAGAGATTTGTTTGAAAAAATTAATAAAGCAAATAGTAAAAAAAATACAAAAATTTCAAAAAAAATGATTAGGACTATTCTATTTTCTTCACCATCAATGAAAGTCTTAGACCTTTTGTTAAAAATGAGATCTGAACAAATACATATGTCAATAGTTGTCGATGAGTTTGGTGGTACAAACGGTATAGTGACAATCGAAGATTTAGTTGAAGAGATAGTAGGTGAAATTAAGGATGAGCATGATTTTGAAGAAGTTGATGAAATTAAAAAAATTTCTAAAAAGAACTATGAAATATCAGCAAGAATTCTCTTAGAAGATTTTGAAAAGAGATTAGAGGTAAATTTGAATTTAGACGAGAAAAACGAGATAGACACACTTGGTGGTTTTATTTTTTTTCTTTTAGGAAGAATCCCTGGAAGAGGAGAAGTTATAAATTATAAAAATAAACTAGAATTTACAATTATCGAAGCAGATACTAGAAGAATTAAAAGAGTTTTAGTTGCTTTAAAATAATGACTCCAAAATTATTTTTTAATTTTTTATTTCTTGGTTTAATACTGGGGGTTTCCCAATCTTTTTTACTTTGTTTCCCTTTAATAATCTTTGTTTATTATTCATTTCTAAAAAAAGTCTATAAAATTACCACTTACTCAAATGGTTTTTTTAGTAGTTGGATTTTCGGTACAGGTTTTTTTATAGGTTCCATGCATTGGATGATAAGTCCGTTCTTAGTATATGAAAAACATTTTTATTTGATACCCTTGGGTGCTTTACTTTTTCCGATAATGATGGGAATTTTTTTTACTATTCCTGTTTGTTTAATTATTTTTTTTAAACAGAATTTTCAATTGATGAAGACAAAAATATTTTTAAAATCATTTATAGTAAGTTTATCTTTTTTAACTTCTGAGATTTTACGATCAAAACTATTTGGAGGTCTTCCTTTAAATCTAACTGGACATATTTGGGCATTTAATAGCGAATTCATCCAAGTGGTAAAATTTGTTGGTATTTTTGGATTATCTTTTTTAACAATTTTATTTATTATTTTACCAGTTAACCTTTTAATAGAGAGAAGGTCAAAAACGTTTTTTGTTTCAATTTTTTCTTTTTTATTAATTCTTCTAAGTTTTAATTTAATATATCTTGAGAAAACAAACATTGACAATGAAAAAGTTTTGGTAAGAGTTGTACAGCCAAATATTCCTCAAAAAGAAAAGTGGAATAGGATCTTTTTTGAAAAAAATCTTGAAAAGCTAATTGCTCTAACCCTCGAAGACAATCAATCTGATGAAATGAAAATTGTTGTATGGCCCGAAGTAGCTTTAACATTTTATTTAAATGAAGAGCAAGATTTAATAAATTACTTACAAAAAAAATTACCAGAAAATATTACTCTTATTACTGGCTCGCTTAGAAGAATAATAGAGGATGACGAAATAAAGATTTTTAATTCTCTTTATGTTATTAATGAAAATAAATTAACTTTTTATGATAAAAAAAAGTTAGTGCCATTTGGTGAATTCATTCCTTTTAGATCGTTTACTGACTTTTTAAAACTAACCCCTGGATCAACTGACTTTAGTGTAGGCAAACAACCAAATCAACTAGAAGTTAAACTGGAAGGCAAAAAAGTTTTTTTTGAGCCATCAATCTGTTATGAGGCAATTTTTCAAACATTTTCTAATAATGAAAATCAATTTATAACTAACATTACGAATGATGCTTGGTTTGGTCAAACGATTGGACCTAAACAACATCTTGCAGCTCAAATATTTAGAGCAATTGAAAAATCAATGCCGCTAGTAAGATCTGCTAATTCAGGAATTTCAGTAATAACAGATGAAAATGGAAAAATAATTAAAAAGATTGATTTAAATAAAGACGGGTTTTTAGAGGTGAATTTGTCACTGAAGAAAAGTCAAACATTTTTTGAAAGTTTTGGAAATTATTCAACGTTAATTTTAATTGTTCTAGTATTTTTTTTATTTTACTTGATAGATATTTTTTATCAATTAAAAGTAAAGGTTAAGTCTAGAACGTAAACATGAAAAATTCTCAAGATAATTTTATTTTTACAAGTGAATCTGTATCGGAAGGTCACCCCGATAAAGTTTGCGATCAAATATCTGATGCAATCTTAGATTTATTTATGCTTTATGATAAAGACTCTAGAGTTGCATGCGAAACTCTTGCAACCACAAACCGAGTAATTCTTGCAGGAGAGGTTAACTTAAAAAAAAATAAAGCCAAAATTACTAAAGAGTTAATTGAAAAGACTGTTAGGGATAAAGTTAAGGAAATTGGTTATGAACAAGAGGGTTTTCATTGGGCAAATATAATTATTGAGAATCATCTTCATGAGCAATCTCAAGATATATCTATAGGTGTTGATCAAGATGAAGGTAACGAAGTTTACGGCGCTGGTGATCAAGGAATAATGTTTGGTTATGCTTGTGAAGAATCAGAAAATTTAATGCCAGCACCTATATATTACTCTCATAAAATTTTAAAAGAACTATCAAATTACAGACATGCTAATGATTCTTTTTTTGGACCTGATTCTAAAAGCCAAGTAAGTGTATTATATGAAAATAACAAACCAAAATCTATATCTTCAATAGTTGTTTCAAGTCAGCACTCTGAAAATGCAAGCAATGAGGATATTAGAAGAAAAATTTTAGAATTGATAGAAAGTGTTATTCCTCTTCAAATCCTTCCTTCAAAAGATGAGATTTTAATAAACCCTACTGGGCGTTTTGTAGTTGGAGGTCCAGATGGAGATGCTGGCTTGACAGGAAGAAAAATTATTGTTGATACATATGGTGGTGCAGCACCACATGGAGGAGGAGCTTTTTCAGGAAAAGACTATACCAAAGTCGATAGATC
>MDSZ01191825.1_pt1 | contig 11920 bp, 9 predicted proteins | sample 811201 | NCBI WGS metagenome assembly MDSZ01 (sample SAMN05326647, study PRJNA326480) | marine metagenome | isolation source: seawater | place: Indian Ocean: North | collected 2010 | reverse complement strand
TCTTCTTCTAATGGCAGCGGCGTTAGATGCACTCATTTTATAATTATTATTAATATAAGTTTTTATATCAATAATTGTATTATTTATATTTTATGCCGACATTTTCATAAAAATAGTATCGTGATGTTCGTATTTTTCTTCCCATTCAATATCATCAACTGTATAATCTTCTATATTTTCGTGTTTATTTTTAATGTTTATCTTTGGAAAAGGTTTTGGTTCTCTTTTAATCTGTTCAGTTAATGCATCTATATGATCATCGTATATATGTGCATTACCAATAAAATGGATAAATTCATCTGCAATTAAATCACAATGTTTAGCAATAATATGTGTTAAAAATGAATAAGAAGCAATGTTAAATGGAACTCCCAATCCAACATCTCCACTTCGTTGATATAGAGAACAAGAAAGATATTTGTTTTGTTTTACATGAAATTGAAATAATAAATGACAAGGAGGTAATGCCATTTTATCTATTTGACATGGATTCCATGCAGAAACTATTAATCTTCTTGATGTTCTCGTTTCTTCATTTTTTAAATTATTAATTACTTCATATAATTGATCGATTCCTTGTTTTTCATAACTTGAATGACAATCTTTATAATCGGCATTAAAATGGCGCCATTGGAATCCATAAATAGGTCCCAAATCACCTTCTTCATAATCTAAGTTTCTAGAATCTAAAAATTCTCTTGAAGAATTTTGATTCCATATGTTCACTTTTTGCTCTTTTAGTTCATGATTACTTGTAGATCCTCGAATAAACCATAATAGTTCTTTTAAACAAGTTTTCCAAGCAGTTTTTTTAGTAGTTAAAATAGGAATAATTCCGTCTTTTAATGAAAAACGCATTGTTTCTCCAAATAAAACTTTAGTAGTACCGTTTCTAGTCTTTTCTTCAGAACCATTATCAAGTATTTTGCGGATAAGGTTTAAGTACTGGAATTCTTCGTGTTCCATATATTTTAATTATTAAGATAGTCTTTATATATTTTCTATAGGTTCTCTATAGATATGGAAATATTACAAGAAACCTCAGTAACTCAAAAGACATTTTTTTCACACGTGTTTTCAATGAGCGAAGAAAGCACAGCAGAAGTAATGAATGTATTGCAATATGCTTTAATGGGTATTATTCCCATCATTATATTAAATAAAACTATTCATCGTTTTATACCTGAAGCAGACCCCGAAAAATCATCTTTAGAAGTTTTAGTAGAAATATTTGTTCAATTGACATTAATGTTTGTTGGTATTATTATTATTCATAGAATTATTACATATATTCCTACTTACAGTGGATTCAAATATGAGAACTTAACTCTTACAAATGTAATTTTAGCATTCTTAATCATTGTTTTGAGTATTCAAACAAAATTAGGTTTAAAGGTTAACATTATCGTTGATAGAGTATTAGAACTTTGGAATGGACCTACCTATGCTACAAAAGAAGGAATGAAACACGGTGTAAAGGTATCAAAACCCGTATCAAATCATGCTCCCAGTCAAGCAGATTATTTAGATAATGCAAATGTTCAACAAGGAACTTTCCCTCCTGCACCAGTTGCTACTACTCGTCAAACTGGACCAACAGAATCTTATGATAATATGATTCACGGTGGAATGAATAGAACAAACGAAATGGTTAATCCTGGACCAATGGCAGCAAATGGATTACTCGGCGGTTCATTCGGTTCATCTTTTTAATTTGAATAAAGTTTTGAAAATAGCAAAAAGAGAACCTTGATAAAAAATGATCCAAAATCAATTATTTATTCGGTATCTTATATCGAATAAATAGAATTATTTTATTTGTATATAAACGGACTATAAATATATTTATAAAAGTTATAGCAATGAGTCCAAAAAATAATATTTCATTAGACGTGAGTAATAATAATGTAGACTTAAGTGGAAATAATCCCATTGTAGATGAAATCCCAAAAACATCTAGCGAACCTCAAGAAGAACCAAGTGTATATAATGATTTAGTAATGACGGGGAGTTCAAAATGGTTTGAACAAACTGAATATATAATATTTAAAAGCGAACTAAAAGCAACAAAGAAAAACTTTTTAGTTGTATTAAAAGAATGCAAAGAGAACAAAAGATTATTAGATTTGAAATATGATGATTTAAATAGAATTGTAAATAATATTCAAACATCTGTTATCTTTTTTTCGACTATTTCTGGATTTTTACAAGCAACAAGAATCCAATTTAATATGCCCGATTCATATATTTCTGTAACATCTATAACTATTTCCACATATATTTCATTGTTATTGTCTATTTCAAAATACTATAAATTGGATGAAATGAAGGAAAAAATACAGGTATTAAGAGAGAAGTTCTCTTTATTACATAATGATTTAGATTATCAGATGGATGTTTTAGGACCATGGATGAGTAAAAATATTTGGATACATCAAAACCCTAAAAAGAAATTGGAAAGTTGGAGAAAATTATTTGCAAATTTATCTTCTGAATATGATAGTATCATTGAAACTAAGAAAGACTTAGTAACCGAATTTGAAATTATTATGGATACAAAATCAAGAAATTATTATCATATTAAAAATAGAGAATTGAATTACAGTAATCGTATCAAGATAAACGAATGGGATGTAAAAGAAGGACAACTTGAAGAACAAATAAGAAATAATCAACCTGTTCGTGCATCAATCTCTTTACAACATGAAGAGTTGGATAATTGGGATGATGAACACGATGATGATATTTAATCATTAAAACAAGCATATTTTAATGAAATTATTTTAAGGTTCTCATATCTATTGAATTAATAATCTCCATTTGTTTCATTGAACGTTCGAATGCATTTTCTTTATCAACATTTGCAAAAAGATATTCTGTGTTTGGGCTTTTCTCGTTTTTCTTTATTTGTTTGTAAATTGAATTAATTTTATTTACAACCATTGCAATAACCTTTTTGTCTTTAACAAGTTCAATGTCAGTTCTAACTTCTTCTGTTAACAGAGATACAGCAAAATATAATAAGTATCTTCGTCGTTTACTACAAGCAGTTGTATAACGAATACAAAAAAGATTAAATAAGTGTTGAATAATTTGTTTAGTAAATTCATTTTTATTTTGTCCGTAATGAAATATGCATTCCCATAATATCCAAATAATATCATTTCTAAATTTTGGATCAACTTTTACAAATGTTCTCGATTCACAAGCACTTTTGTTTTTCTTCTTTTTACAAATATTTTCAAATTCAATACTCCATTCAATCCAGTAACACGCAGTAAGCATACTTTTTCTATCATTGGATATACTATAAGCAAATTCATTTGCTACAATAAAAAATTCTTTAGGGTCATCTTCTTTGAATATAGGTTGAATATAATTAATATTGGGTGCAATTAATTTACTAGAAATAGTAGTAATATCAAATTCTTCTTTTTTAACTTTTACAGTTTCAAAACTATTTTTTCTTTCAGAAAGACAAATAGTGCAAGTAATTTCAGCAAATAATTGACGGATTATCGGATGATTTCTAAGTTGTAATTCATTTAAAAATTGTCCTTGATTCATAATACTTTTAAATATTTCATAACGTTTATCTAAATAGATAGCCATTTTTGGATTCCCTAAATGTATGTATTTTCCCATGTAGGCTAAAAATATTTCCCATACATCTAAATAGTGACCAGCACAAACTAATTCTGCACACCAATTGCAAGCAGCTTCTATTTTTTTTCCTTTAATTGAATCTACTAATTGTTTTTTCACTTCTGTCTTTTTATACCCTGATAATGTAATCCCTTTAAATTCTGGACCAGTACGAATATCATTTATTTCAGAATTATCACTTATTAATGGACTTTCTTCAGACATAAATTATATTTGCATTAGATAAAATATAAAGGTTTTTTACTAATAATTGTAATGTATAAAATAAAAATCTTTTCGAGTTTTTGTGATTCTAACAACTGTAAAGAAGTATATGAACGTTTATGTGAAACTAAAATGTTAAATCAATATGGAAAAGGTAAAGAAATTGAAATTACAACAGGAGATGATTATACACACGTAATCATTGTGAATACAGCAATGCCTGTGATACCTTCTCATATACCAAAGAAGAATGTAATTGGATTAGCATATGAACCTATTATATTTTTGCGATTAACACACGATTTTGTTAATTATGCAGTTCAAAATATTAGTAAATATTTTATTGGAGATAAAATAAATTTACCTGAACCTTTTATTGAACATTATGGATATATGTGGCATGTTACGCCATTACAACATATTCCGATTAAAATGAATAAAATGTCTATTATGGTAAGTATGAAATATCAAACATATGGCCACAAATATAGACATAGTTTAGTAACTGAAATATTAAAAAAAGGATTGCCAATAGATATTTATGGACGTGGATGTGATTTATATAAAGTAAATTCATCTTATATTAAAGGAAAATTTGATAATTTGGAACCATATGAAAGTTATGATTTTCATATTGCCATTGAAAATGTAGAGTCAAACCATTATTTTAGTGAAAAAATAACAAATCCTTTGTTGTGTGGAACAACTCCTATTTATTGGGGATGTAAAAATATTCAATCTTATTTTGAAAATGATGTAATATGTTTAACAGGTAATTTGGAACAAGATTTAGAATTATTGAAAAATATTTTGAGAGATCCTGACCATTTTAAAAAGAAGATAGATGTTAGGAATGTGAAAAGGAAAATATCATTAATTCATAATTTAGATAATATATTTGAATAATTTATCATTATTATGTATAATGACAGAGGAAAATTGGACAAATTCAATTAATATAGTTGATGAACTAGGTTTAAATTTAATAGAGTTAGATAATCCGGAAGAAGGAAGAATACAAATAGTAGAAATTTTACCAGGTAAAATATTACATAGAGCAGATATTCCAAATAGAGATGTTAGTAAATACATAATCACTGATCCAGAAACAGGAATAAAGCGTGTTAATTTAGGAAATATGAATTTTTTTGGGTTTTATCCTGAACATGTAGAAGAGTATGGAATAAAACATCAATATGAGGTAACAACTCCAATATATTTATTTAAAATAGATCATGCAAATACATTAGAGTATGTTGCAAATAGAATAACAAATAAAGATATATTAAAAATATTAAAATATCGTTATGGATATGTCAAAGGACAAAATCAACGTGAGAGAGATCCGATGTATTCACAAGATCAAGAATTCGCTCGTTCTATTTGTACTAATGATTCACTTGTTGTAAATATAAATAATGAGTTGGTAAAATTGGATGGTTATATAAGTGATACAAGATCAATAGGTGTTGGTGCAGAACTTATCCCAGAAATGACATTATGTAATCCAGATACAAAATTAAAAATAATAGCAAGTGATTTTCAAGTAAAATCAGATAAAGAAATACAAAAAATTATTGATGATGAAAAGGAACGGTACTTAGAACAACAACAAAAAGAGGCTGAAAAAAAAGCTAGAGAGGATGCAAAAAATGCTAAAAAAAGAGCAAGAAGTGATATTGATTATAGTAATTCACTGAATAGTAATATTAGTAATATATTTGCGTTTAATCCTAATCCTTCTTTTAATTATAGTTCTCCTAGTTCACATTCAACGTATTCAATGAATATTGCAAGTCCATCTGAAACTACACCAACCACTCCAAGAACTCCATTATCACAACCAGATTTTGGTTTTAAAACACCTGGTGGTAAAAAGAAATCAAAAAAGAATTTGAAAAAGAAGTCAAAAAAGAGAAATACAAAAAAGAGAAATACAAAGAAGAAGAAATAAAAATTGATATAAAAATATTTCATTTTGTATAAGTAAATGCAAAACGAAATGATAGTAGAAAATAAAGTATATAATGAAGATTGTATCGCTTATATGAAAAGATTGAAAGAACAGGATACAAAAGTAGATTGTATTATACTGGACCCTCCGTATTTTAATGTAGTAAATGAAAAATGGGATAAAGAGTGGAAATCACTTGAAGATTATTTGAAGTGGATTGATGAAATATTTTCAGGTTGTAAAGATGTGTCAAAATATAATTGTAATTTATGGTTATTTGGATTTCCATATCAGTTGAGTTATTTAATACCTATTGCAGAGAAACATGGGTTTACATATCGACAACATATAACAATAGACAAAGGATTACGTAGTGTAGCAGGAAGAACAAGCGATAAATTAAAAATGTTTCCAACGTCAACTGAATATGTGATATATTTTCATCGTGAGGCAAGAGATGTAATAAAAACATATTTACAGGAGAAGCAAAAAGAAAGTAAGGTATCATCAAAAAAAATAAACGAACATCTAGGAAAGGCAATAAATGGAGGAGGTACATGGTCTACAATCGCTGGTAAGAAGCAACAAAATATTCAATATCCAACACGAGTAGATTGGGACAAGTTACAAGAATTGATGGGAAAATTTGATATAGAATATGACGATTATGTGTTTACATTTAATATAGAACCACGTTTAACTGATGTGTGGAATGATATAAATTTTTATGATAAAACATATAAGAAGGTGCATCCAACGCAAAAACCATATAAATTAATAGAACGTATTATAAAATGTAGTTCTAATGAAGGATATAGTGTATTAGACCCATTTATGGGAAGTGGAATGACAGGTTTGGTATGCTCCAAGACGAACCGTAAATATTATGGTTGTGAAAAAGAAGAAAAATATATAACAAAGAATTTGGTATCTGGAGAACGTGAAATACGTTGAAATATATTGTATATATAGGCAACGTAATAAAATATACAATAAAAAAATTGATATTATATATAACTTCAATATAGTATCAATTAGTAGAAGTTATTGAAAATGACAACAAGTAAGAAGGCGCTATTGGAAAAGAAGGTATATGAATGCACAGAGCTCGAAAAGGCAGAAAGAAAAAAACTCATTAAAAAGCAACAAGATAAGCAAAGATTTATCGCAAATAAACTAAAAAAGAAGGAGAAGGAATCTTCACAAAGAGAGTGGTTGGAGCGTTTGAATAAGTCGTCATTAGTTTCTAATAAAACTAAGTCTAACGAGTGTAGAAGATATGGAATGTCATTAATTAAGAAATATCATTACAATATAGGATTGCATTATTTGAAAATGAGTATTGATTATAGGCAAAAATACTTAGGAGATAATCACCCACAAGTATATCAACTACTTTCATTGTATAGTAAGTATGAGGATATGAGTATTAAGTGTAATAAGGCACGCCATATGAATGCGGTAAATTGTAGTAATAGCCAAAAGAATAATAAAAAGTAAATCTAAGTGTAAAATAAAAAATATGATAATTAAGTTATTTTTTATTGGTTTACCATGTTATTTTGATATAAAAAAGTAAATAAGGGTATTTTTTGTTTTATTTTAAATAGAGTTATTATTTTTATTCAGTAATAAGTCTTGGAACAACATTGATAGTTTGTAATTCTTGTGACATTAACTTATATGCATACGGAATATCAACCTTTGCAAATTTAGTTCTGTTATCACAAGTATTGCAATAGAATTTATTAAAATCCGAATTGGTATAATGTTTATTTTTAGTGCCATCATTATAAGTAGCAATAAGACCACATTTTTTGCATACGTGAACACTGAATTTGTCAGAAACATCAAACATTCTTTCTTTACAAAATCGTGTCATTCCATGTGCAATCATAACATCTCTCTCCATCTCGCCAATTCTAAAACCACCATCTCTACTTCTACCTTCTGCAGGCTGTCTTGTTAGATTAACCATAGGACCAATAGAACGGCTATGTTGTTTATCTGCTACCATATGTTTCAATCTTTGATAAAAGACAGGACCAATATATATAGAAGTTTCCAATTGTTGTCCAGTGAGTCCATCATACATTAACTCATTACCATAACTTTCATATCCGCATTTTTGTAATTCCTCGCAAATGGTCTTTACGTCCAAATTACCAAAACTGGTTCCATCTCCAAACATACCAAGTTCTAATATGACCTTTCCCAAAAGAGTTTCTTTCAATTGTCCAATTGTCATACGAGAAGGAATTGCATGCGGGTTAATAATAATATCGGGCTTTAGTCCATTTTTAGTGAAAGGCATATCACATTCAGGAATGATGTTACCAACAGTTCCCTTTTGTCCGTGTCTAGAACTAAATTTATCACCATAAGTAGGTTTTCGAAGAGCACGAATACGAACCTTTGCAAAATTATATCCATCTCCATTTCTACCAGTATAGTTTTTATCAATATACGTTTCTTCATTTGTTCGGAAAGTTTTACTTTGGTCTTCGTATTTGATAGTTTTTGTAGGGTCGTTACGATTTTCTTTAATAGGAACAATTTTTGCAATAACAACATCACGATTTTCAACTAATTCGTTTTCAGGTATAAATCCATTAGGCATTAATTTTTCATAATTTCCAAATTTAATACCTTTCGTTTTACTTGGGTCTGGCTTACACCTTATAATTTCATCACGAATAATGTTTTTGTCTTCATCTTTTTCAGTATGATAAATGGTAGCCATAAATAATCCACGATCAATAGAACCCTTGTTAATCAATACACTATCTTCTTGATTATAGCCAGTATGTGTCATAATAGCAACATGAATCTGGCAACCTGAAGGAATATTATTTAAATGAATGAAGTTCATTACACGTGTGTCGACTAAAGGTCTACTAGGATAATTTAATACATAAGCCGTCTTATCCATTCTTTTATCATAATTAGTAGCATATACACCCATTGCCTGTTTACCCATAGCACATTGATATGTGTTCCTTGGAGCTTGGTTATGGTCAGGGAATGGAACACAAGACGCTACTACACCAAATATAGTGCTAGGGTGAATTTCACAATGTGTATAATTAAATTTGCAGTCAAGGTTTTGAATATATTGTTCTTTACATTTCATTGCAATCATGGCAAGGTCTTGCTCGTCAGGATCAATATATTCAATAACGGACTCATCTAGTATACAATTTGTAAGCAAATCATTCCAACAAAGTTCTTTTGAAGATATTTTACTAATAATTTCATTAGTAATTAAAGCTTTATTATTTTTAACTTTTAGGACAGGACGAGTAAGCCGTCCACCATCATTACATATTCTGATTTCAAGTGTTTTATAATTAAATGAAATGGAAGTATAAATATTGATAATACCTTTATATTTTAGGTTTTTCAAATATTCATATAATTCTTGTGGTTTTTCTGTAATTCCTTGCCAAGAACCATTTATAAATACTTTAACCTTTCCATTCAATTCAGATGGTTTGCTATCATCAACACGAGTAATATGTGGTAATATATAATCATATAAAGGGGAACTGTTTGTTGGAATTGTAATATGTCCCATATAACTAATATTTTTAACAATACCAATAGACTGACCTTCTGGAGTTTCTGCTGGACATAAAAATCCCCATGTAGTATTATGTAATTTTCTTGGAGCAACCAATTCACCACTTTTTTCAAGAGGGGTATTAATTCTACGAAGATGACTAAGACTTGACGCATAGGTAAGTCTGTTTAATACTTGTGCCACACCAACTTTACTGGAATTAGCCTGTTTAATACTAAAATCACCTGTAGATAATGCACGATTAATTCCATTTTCAATAGTGGCAGATTTCATAATTTTATAAATGTTTGTAAGATTAATTATATTTTCGTAATCCAGTGTAGATTTCCATGAACCGTTATTAATTTCTTTTACAATTTGTTTCTGCATTTCCTTTACAAGTTTATTGAAATAATTACGAAATAAATTATTAAGCAAAGAACCAGTTAACTCAATACGTTTATTTATATATGAATCTCTATCATCACAAGGTATCCAACCAAGGCCTGCTCTAATAAGTTTATTTGCCATATATCCGAGAAAGTATAGTCTTTGTTTTTTTGTTTTGCAATGAGGGAATAAATCATTATCGAGAATTTCAATAGTAAATTCTAATTTCTTTTTATTGCCAGTTTCTTTATCCATATTAATAGGATTGTATGCGGCATACGTAGTAAGATGTTTAATGGCTGTTTCATAAGTATTATATTTGTTAGCATCAATAATAGATGCTTTCAAAAATTCAAGAATAGGTGCATTTTCTTCCTTTTCTATATCTAAAATAATATATTCACAAATTTCTTTGTCTGTATTTACACCAAGGGCTCTGAAAAGTGCAAACAATTCAATAGGTTGTTTAATACGTGGTATAGAAACATAAATACTCTTTCCAAAACCGCTATTTTTACAAGAAATCATCATTTCTACCTGTTTTGGTGAAATACATTTAAAATCGGGAACAGATTTAATTTCAGCAGTGCATTCCCATTTGGTTGTATTTTTTCCACTAAAGCAGTAAATTCTATTTTCAGCTGCCCTTTCCTGTCCTAATACGGTCTTTTCCGAACCTTTGATAATAAAATATCCACCACAATCCATTTCACACTCTCCATTATTTTTTTTATTAATAATATCTTGTTGAGATAAAACACAAATAGAAGATTTCAACATAATAGGCATCTTTCCAATGTTAATTTTATTTAATGTTTTAGATACTACCTTTGGATTGTCCATATTTTCTGTATTTCTAATAATGTAATCAATGTTAATATCCACTGTCATTGTAGATGCATATGTGAAATTACGAATTTTTGCTTCTTGTGGATACATTGTTTTTGTAGCACCATTGTTTTCATGAATAAGGGGTGGATATAATTTAAAGTTCTTGAATGAAATAAAAACTTCTAACAAATATTTGTCTTTTTCAATAATGTAATCATTTTCAGAATGAATTTTTACAGGATTAAACATATCAATTGTTTTTTCTATTTGATAATTAACAAAATTGTTATAGGATTCAATTTGATGTCTAACAAGTCGTTCTAGATACTTACCTTCAAAATAAGATTCAATTAAACTATATGGGTCTTCAATTTGATTATTTAAATGCTCCAATAGTTTACTTTCATGTGTCTTTAGTAAATCTTCTTTGTTAATTTCATCTTTAATTGTATCATTAATAACAGTAGATTCACTTACACTCTTTTTTGTCTTACGTTTTTTTGTAGGTGGTTGTGAAATAACTGAAGATACAGAATTGTTTGCTACTTTCATTTCTTGCATTTTTCCTTTCATATAGAGTATTTATTTTTCATTTTTGATAATCAATTTTTTAATAAAGTATTTATGAAAATAATATACAGCTTTATAATATTATATAGTTAATGTTAAATTTTTCAAAAAATTTTGTAAATTACTTAGATACTTATGATAAAAATAGGCAAAATTCTTATAATGGTAATAATTTATTAGTGAATGTAGAAAAAGAATTTTTAACAAATTTTAAACCAGAGAAAACAAACTCATTGTATTTTCCTTTTCCGGTAATAAATGAAAGCGATATTTCTTATAATGCACAAAATGATGCATTAAAAGGTGTGTTTGATATATTAAAGAATAATTCTCTTTTTGATAAAGATGTATCATCGCAAATATCACCAAAAAATAAAAAAAGTTATGAGATTAAAGAACAAATAGAAAGCATTGACGATTTGATAACTATAATAGATACTCATAATAACTTTCAAGAATATGAATATAATATTGATGTAAAATTATTAAAAAAAATAAAACCAGAATTGGTTAGTTTAAATAAAATGATAGGAATAAAAAAATTAAAACAGAATGTGTTAGATCAATTATTGTATTTTATTCAAAATTTACATGTATCTGATGAAGGAGGCGATTATAAACATACTGTTATTTATGGACCTCCAGGAACAGGAAAAACGGAAATTGCAAAAATAATAGGAACAATGTATTCAAAAATAGGTGTGTTAAGTGAAAATAAATTTATAAAAGTATCAAGACAAGAT
>MDSZ01177294.1_pt1 | contig 11920 bp, 8 predicted proteins | sample 811201 | NCBI WGS metagenome assembly MDSZ01 (sample SAMN05326647, study PRJNA326480) | marine metagenome | isolation source: seawater | place: Indian Ocean: North | collected 2010 | reverse complement strand
CTTATATAACAGATAAAGCAATAATTGCATATAATACAGAACCTAGTTGGAGTAAAAGAAATCGAATATTTAAAGAATTTATCAATTATCCATTTAATAAATTAGTTGAAAACATTTATCATACATTTAAATTTTCTTATTTTGATGTACCATATGAAGATGTTAAAGCAGAAGTAGTTGCATTTTTAGTACAAAAAATTGGCAAATTTCAAGAAGGTAAAGGCAAAGCATTTTCATATTTTTCAATTATAGCTAAAAATTATCTTATTATTCAGAATAATGCTAATTATGCTAAAATGAAAGCACGTACTAGTACTGATATATTAGATGAAAGAAGAAATATATCTGCAGAAATGGCATTATCAGACCATCAAGAATCTTTAAAAGAGTTTACTAATTTATGGGTAGACTGGTATGATAAAAATATGAATTCTATTTTTACAAATAAACGAGATATTGTAGTAGCTGATACTATATTAGAATTATTTCGAATTAGAGATAATATAGAAAATTTCAATAAAAAAGCTCTATATATTTTAATAAGAGAAAGAACCGGCCTCAAAACTCAAAACATTACAAAAGTTCTTAATGTAATGAAAAAGGATTATGCTAAAATGTTTTCATCTTATTCAAAATCCGGTCATATGATATCATAAAACCTAGATACTCATATTTATATAAAAGGATAAATTATGAGTCAAGAATTCGAATTATTTAAAGGAACAAACTTTTCAGACCTAATGCGAGATGTATATCACAACTCAAAAAAGAAGTCACGTCAAATTGATACTCTTATTAAAAGTCTAGAACCTATGATAAAAAATATAGGCGATGCATCAATAATAGTTCCTATGATCAAAGATTATCTAGAAGTGTCAGTTAAAAATGATGATGCATTAGTTAAACTAGCAGCAGTAGTTCAAAGACTTGTCTCAGCTAATTCTAAAGATGATGATGGAAACGAATTTGGACTTTCAGAAGAAGAAAGAGCTCGATTATTAGAAGAAGCTGAAAACGAAATTGAAAATATTAAAGAAACAACCAAACCGGAGATAAAGAACGATGGCAGTATCACAACTAGCCCTACAGATTTGTCAAGTGATAGAACCTGAATCAGATCATACACTTTACGATAAATATCAGGATGAAGATGGTTTAGATCATCCTCCTGGAACAATACGTATACGACTTAGGGGTAAAGAAATGACCACATCTTCTGAGGTATGGGCTGTGCCATCTGACCCAACAATGTTAAATGTACCTTTATATGGAGAACAAGTTTTAGTTTATAATGCTATTGATGGTAAAGCAGAAAAATTAAATCAATATAGATGGTATTATATGTGTCTAGTAAATGCACATGGAATAGTTAATAATACTATTATGCCATTTATACAAGATTCTCAAGTATCTGGTAGAGGATATAGTTCTGATGGTATTTCAAAAGTATCACCAGGTGCAGAGCCAAAACAAGTATCATTTGAGAAAAAGGATGTATTACCTATTCAGCCATTTCAAGGAGATACAATTAGAGCATCTAGATTTGGTTCTATTTTAAGATTTAGTAGTACCCATTTAGAACTAGATAAATATAAAGAAGAACCATTTTGGGAAGGAGAAAAGGCTGGTGATCCATTTATAGCAATTACATGTGAAGTTAAAGGATTATTAGATGGATATTCTGGCGAAGATACATATGACCCATATTATAAAATTGAAGAACCAGATGATGATAAAAGTTTTATTTATTTAACATCAAAACAAAAAATAAAACGATTTGAATTAGCACAACCAAATATTGGACAAACACCTGAAGAACCAATGCCGTTAGTAGATTATCAAGAATCACAGGTTATTATAGGATCAGAACGAATGATATTCAATACACGAAAAGATGAGATGATATTAGTCTCTGCCAAAGATATTAAATTTGTAACACCTGCATGGCAAATAGATGCAGATCATTATTTTACACAAATTGAAGAATGGTTAAAAGTATGTGTTGATTTAGCTGAAGGTATTGAACGATATGCAACACCATCAGGTCCAACCGGTCAATCTAGTGCTCTTGAAAGGTTAAAAGAGATACAAGAAGAAATAGAAAAAATGCATCAATAATAGGAGAATAAATTATGCCTTTAGATAAAAATGGATTATTACAAGATTTAAAAGCGGCCTTACAAAGACAAGGCGAAAAGGAAGGTGAAGAAGTACGAGATCAGGCAGAGGGTATTGATCAGTTTGCACAAGATGTAGCTGCAGCGATTGATAAGTTTGTAAGATCGGGAGATGTTAAGACAGCCGTTACTACTGCAGTTACAACTGTTAATGCAGCCGGCCAAGCCGTCTTTACATCACCAGAAGGTGCCGGAGCAACTATATCGCCAGGTAAAGGAGCCGGCGCTGGAGCAGGTAAAGGATTAGGTAAAGTAACCTAGGCTAATTCACAAGTATTTCATATTTATAAAAAAGGAGAAGGTATATGAGTTCTAAATCATTAGTTAAAGTATTACGAAAAATTATACGAGAAGAAGTACGTGCTGCTGTTAAAGAAGTATTAACAGAACAGACTACAAATCATAAACAAGTTATATCACATGGAATGGATTTACATTCAATGACAGAACGTTCTAAACCTAAAACAAAAAAATCATTTAGCTCAAATTCAATGTTAAATGATATACTAAATGAAACAGCTGGAACAGCTGATTTTGCAAGCATGAGACAAGGTCCATTAGTAATGCAACAAGATTCATGGCCAAATATGGGCTCAATGAAAACGTCTAATATGGTTCAAACTCCATTAGCAACAACAGATGTCAATGGAGCGCCTGTTAATATGAATAATGAAGCAGTTGCAAAAACAGTTGATATAATGACAAGAGATTATTCAGCATTAATGAAAGCAATAGATAAAAAGAAAGGTAGGTAATGGCAATAAATAAAAGACCAGTATATCAATATGCACCTATTAATGAAACTCCTGAAGTTGCGGTAGGGATACCACTGCCTTTTAACAAATCTTCTATTGCAATGACTGAACATTTTAGAGGTTCATATTTTGGCGATGCTCTTAATTATGCTTCTGGGTCGCGTGGTGGAGGACAAGTATTTGCACAAACATATACTACAGAAGAACAAGTACTTTCAAATTTGAAAAACTTACTAATGACCTTTAAAGGTGAAAGATATATGCAACCTAATTTTGGCACAAGAATTAGAGAAGTTTTATTTGATAATAATACTCCAAATTTAAGGAGTGCATTAGAAACAACAATACGTAAAGATATTAATTATTGGTTACCATATATAGATCTTCGAGAAGTAGATATGGTATCAAGTGATGATAGACATTCACTAACAATAAGATTACATTTTCGTGTGACCACCACTGGTGCAAATATGGTAATTAATATATTAGCAACAGAAAATGAATTTCAAGTCACAGATGCAGAAATGGATACAGGACAACGTTTAACACAAGTTGGTGATATGACAGTAGGAACTAATACAGCATTTGATCTAGGCGGATCAGGTGGAGGTTTTGGTGTAGGATATTAAAAGGGATTGAACAATGGCAGATTTAGTAAAAAAGGATGTAAAATATTTAAATAAAGATTTTGCTCAATATCGACAGAATCTAATTAATTTTGCAAAAAATTATTATCCAAAGACATATCAAGATTTCAACGAATCATCACCAGGTATGATGTTTATTGAAATGTCTGCATATGTCGGTGACGTTTTAAATTATTATACAGATCAGTCTTTTAGAGAATCATTATTATCAACTGCTAGAGAAGGTTCGAATATATTAAACTTAGCTAGATTATTTGGATATCATACAAAAAGAAATACTCCGGCCAATGTTAAAGCAGATGTTTTTCAATTAGTACCAGCATCCGGGAGTGGAGAATATGCGGCACCTGATATGGATTATGCATTAACAATCGCATCTAATATGCAATGTTCTACAGATCAAGGAATAAGATTTCGATCAGTTGAACCAATAGATTTTAATCAAGATCCAGAAGTAACAGTTTATGAACTTAATACATCAGGAGAAGTCGCTAGGTATTTACTTAAAAAACAAGTAGCTATGACATCTGGCGAAGTTAAGACACAAGAATTTACTTTCCAAGATCCTAAGCCTTATGATAAAATAGTTTTAGATGAAACTAATGTAATTGATATAGTTTCAATTAAAGATTCGTCCAAAAATAACTGGGTAGAAGTTGATTATCTAGCACAAGACACTGTATTTGAAGATATACAAAATATACCATTTAATGATCCAGAATTATCTCAATATCGATCAACAGTGCCATATATTTTAAGATTAAAAAGGACTGCAAGAAGATGGGTTAAACGTTTAAGAGAAGATGGTAGGGTTGAAATACAATTTGGTTCAGGTGTATCATCAGATGCAGACGAAGAAATTGTTCCTAATCCAAAAAATATTGGTTCAGGTTTAGAATACTTAAAACGTACAACAACTGATACTATCGATCCATCTAACTTTTTATATACTAGTACATATGGATTAGCACCTCAAAATACAACATTGACTGTTACATATACTGTAGGAGGATCGATGAAAGAAAATGTAGGAGTTAATGCAATTAATACAGTTAATCAAGTTGAATATTTAAGTGAAATAGCAGAAGTTGATTTAGAAGATACAAAAGATACATTAGCAGTAACAAATCCAGAACCAGCAGTAGGTGGAGGAGCGCAACAAGATTTAGATAGTATACGTCAAAATGCTATGGCCGCATTTGCAGCACAAAGTAGATGTATTACACGAGAAGATTATATATCACGTGTTTATGCATTACCAGCAAAATATGGATCAATAGCTAAAGCATATATAGTTGGAGATCAACAAATTGATACAAGTGATAAAGATTATCCTAGAGATACAATACAAAATCCATTGGCATTAAATTTGTATTTATTAGCATATGATTCAGATGGAAGATTTATTCCAGCAAATCAAGCACTTAAAGAAAATATAAGAACATATTTATCACAATACAGAATGTTAACAGATGCAATTAATTGTAAAACAGCTTTTATAGTTAATATAGGAATAGATTTTGAAGTTATACCTAAACCAAAAAATAATAGTAATGAAGTATTATTAGAATGTATTAACAAATTAAAAGAAATGTTTCATAATGATAAAATGCAGATAAATGGATCAATTGATATATCTGCAGTAATTAATCAATTAAATTTGATTGAAGGTGTACAAAGTATACCTACTTTAGAAATTTTTAATAAAGCTAATGGTCCTTATTCAAATAATGTATATGATTTTGAAGTGGCAACTAAACATGGAATTATATATCCATCTTTAGATCCTTGTGTATTTGAAATAAAATATCCAAACAAAGATATTAGAGGCAGAGCAGTAAAACCGTAGAACCAAATTATGATTAGAGTATTTTACCCAGAAAGAGATACAACATTATATGAAAAATACCCAGAACAGAATACGGGTATAGATCAAATACTAGAGCTAGTTAAAATATCTTCTGGATCAAAATTAAATAATGTGATTCAATCTAATACATACAATTCGAGATTTATATTAGATTTTGGAACTCAAATAAATACATTATCTGCATCTATAGTTTCTGGTAAAATACCTAAAATAGGTAATCATGAAAATTCTGCATCTGCTCATGTTGTATTAAGAGCAGCCGCGGCAACAGATTTGTTACATACGTATACTTTAAAAGCCTTTCCTGTATCAGAATCATGGGTTAATGGAAATGGTAATTATTCAGATGTTCCAATACAAAAATATGGAGCTTCATGGTTTTATCGAACAAGTGATGATGTTGCTAATTATTGGGCAACAGGCTCCGGAGTTACTCATGATGGTAATGGAGGATTAACTGAACCAACTGGAGGCGGAACATGGTGGACAGGGTCAGGATATGAAGCCTCTCAATCATTTCAAAATGAATCTCCAGATATAAGAATGAATGTTACAGATATTGTACAGCAATGGCTATCCGGCAGTATTCCTAATCATGGATTTATTTTTAAACGTACAAGAGCAGATGAAAGATCTGCAGAAGTTCAAGGAAGTTTAAAATTCTTTAGTCGAGAATCGCATACAATATTTATACCTAGACTGGAAATTGTTTGGGATGATACAACACAACCATCTGGGTATACAGACTTAACAGAGATATCAGCTGATACATATGTTCCATATTTTAAAAATATAAAATCTGAATATAGAACATCAGAGATAACAAAATTTAGAATTGGTGTTAGGCCTGAATTTCCAAATAAGGCATTTCAGACATCATCATTTTATTTAACAGGTGAACGATTACCAACTTCAAGTTATTATAGTATTTTAGATTCAGTAACAAATGAAACAATAATACCATTTGATACAACTGCAACAAAGATTGATGGAGATGCAAATGGTAGTTTTATGAAAATAAGAATGGATTCATTTATGCCGGAAAGATTTTATAAGATAATGTTGAAGATAGAACGTGATGGCGGAGATGATATACAAACTTTTGATGATTTTTATTTTAAAGTAGTGAAATAATATGGCAAGATATATGGATAGAGATTCTCCATCACCGGAGATTCCAAATACAGAACAAATTAATGAAGGATTAGCTTCCGGACGAGATCCTAATGCACTACTAGGTAATAACAGATATACATGGAATAGAAATTCTGAAGAAAATTATGACGAGACAGATCGAGCTCGTATGCTATTAAGAATAATGCAAGAAGAATTTCCAGATGATATATTTTACTCACAAGGTAGACTAACACCTGGAATGCAAGGCCAACAAGCACGAGAAGGATTGAATCCTAGATCTCGAGAAGTTGTCCGAGAAATGCAAATAACAAAAAGAACGCCTGCAGGTGTTGCTCAATTTTCTGCACGTGAAAAAATATATGAAAAATATGAATTAACAAAAGCATATCCATCTGTAGATGAAGAAGATTTAGATGAAATTCTAGATGAAGAATGGGTTACATTTAAAGACCCAATTGAAACTGAAGAAGTGCCTATAGTTAAACCTAAAAAGACAGGACTCTTTTTGACAGCTAGAGATTTTAGAAAAGAAGATCCACATGATCAATACATAAGAAGTGGACCACATACACTTGAAATTGATGCTTCTGACATAGAAGGAATATTTTGCGTCTTTTATGTTTTAAATGGAAAGGCTAGACCAATACCAAATTATAAAACATTAGAAGTTATGTTAGTAGAAAAAGGGTCAAGATATGATTCAATACGAACAGCAACTGCAAAACAATTACAAGAATATGATTTAAAATTAGATGGCCAAGATACACAAACTGTTTATGGAGCCGGAGATCCTGGATATGAAGGAGTTGAAGATTTTCAAACTGCTTTTGGAGAATATATGGATAGAGCAATGCCAGATCGATCAAATGAATGGACTGTAGAAGTACGTTTTAAGAGTGGATATCGACCAATGAAACCTTTTGTAAGAGATCCAGGAGATTATATAAAACCAGAATCACAAAGAAGATCTGGAGGAAGAATACCAGAAGATGAAGAAGGTAATCCATTACCAGCTGATTTATTAGCAAAATTTGATCCGGAGGATAGATATGCCGATACTGTATTTTTACGACAAACATATCGTGAACAGATGCGAGAAAAATATGAAGGAAAGCTAGTATTAGGAAGATGGCCTGCTCCATACCATGATCCATCAGAAGTTGATGAAGAAAATCCACCACCTGGTCCAACTGAAATAGCATCAGATGCAGAAGTAACACAAGGAACACAAATTCGTGCAGATGACTACGTAGCCGGTGTTAGATTCATGATGTTGGGTCATTGGAAACAAGTAAGATCAAATCCTGCATTAAGATTATATGCAACAAAACAAGATATAGATTTAGCTCGATATGAACCTCAAACTACAATTACAGGAGCAGATGGCCAGCCATTAGGATTTGAAGAAGCATATGAAGCTGGATTAGGAAGATATGGAAGAATAGGATTAATTAATTTATTAAGAGAAGGTGGAGGAATAGATGTTCTAGAACATACAGATGATGACCCTCATCCAGTATGGATAACATTTCCTCATATTGTAGAAGCAGATACGGATGGCATACCTGGTATGGATCTTGCAGAATATATTGAATATTTAGATTATTGGTCAAATGGAGGACGGCCATTTGCAAATGAAGCATTAGAACCGTTTGAACCACCAGGGTCGATAAAATATTATGATACTGAGGCATATCAAGACTTAGTACAACAAGCTATTTTACAAGCAGAAATAGATGTTATTAAAGATCAGATTATGGAAATTTTTCCATCATTAGCTGCTCAAACAGAACAAATGAAGATTGCATTTGAATCATTACCAACAAATTATATTGAGTATTCAAATAAAATGATGGGCGAAGGCGGTCCATTATATAAAATAATGTTCTCTAAAAGCGGAAAATTTAAATACAAAAAGAAACGTGGATGGCCGCATAAAGATATAAAAACTAAAGATGAAAGTAAAAAATTCTTTGTGTTAATGAAAAGGTTAGGAAGATTAAGAAATAATCTAAGCGAAAGAGAAGAGCATGATATTGTCAAAAAAGATAATCATAAATGGATGCGTACTGTTGCAAGAGATAAATTTGCAAGTTGGATGAATATGGGAGGAGGATTTGATACATCAAATCACCCGGTTGACGGACCTTTAGCTCCAGAAATTGAAAAAGCCAGAGATGCAGCTGATAATGCATTTACTAGTTTTAGTATGCAGCCAGTTGTTTTAGGAGTATCATTTATATCAATGCTAGCTCTTGCTAGTCCAATTGGATTTATAGGAGCACTTACATTTGCTGTAGTCGATCTAATAGTGGGTGAAGTGCCAGATGGAAAATATAAATTTCCTCCATGGAGATTTATGAAAGATGATTGGTATGTGAAAGGATGTATATATAGAGGTAATGAAGAAAGGATGAATGATTTATATGCAAAATCAGCACAAGCAGATCAATATATGCCATGGCTTCGTGAAGTAATTGGCAAATTAAATAGTCAAATGTTTATGATAGATGAGATGTTAGCTCGAGCTGCTAGTGTAGAAGATTTTAATGAAATTATGGAAGGATTGTTAGCAATGCAAAATTTATATACAGTTCTCGAAACAGGAGGATTATTAGACTATGTACATAATTTACGAGCAGAAATTGATACATTTGTTGCAGATCAATTAAAAAGACAATATAATGCAATACAGTATATTAGAAAGAAATGTCATAATAAGGTAGGAAATGATAAGAAATTTTTTATCACTTGGCCAACTGGACCACAAGAAGTTTTAAATGAATATGTTCCAGGATTAACATTTGATAATTATCTGAGGACATAGGTTATGGGAATAAAAAGATTTTCAAATAAAGAAGAAATAATACAAAGTAAAGGTAAAGTAAGAGCCTTAACTTGGAAAGAAGATGATTTAAATCTATTACAGTTAGACACAAAAAATGTTACACCCGATGAAAAACCAGTAGTAGAAGTACATGTTTATGCACCTGGCAAATCTGGTAAATATTTAGATGGTGGGGTTATTAATAGCGAACATTTTGAATTAGAAAAAGATCAAATATTTATTGATTGGGCATCTGTATGTCGTGAAATGTTTAACATTGAAAGAGGCGCATTTGAAGTAGGAATCAATGTACATAAAAACTTACTTGGTAGTGAAGATGAAAGGGCATTATATATTAATTCTATATCTCCTGATAGGCGTGAAATACATTTAAAACAAACACCAGGATATGATTTAAATTTAGAAAGTTATTTAGATGCATATGGCGAAGAATCATTATTAGATACAGTATATGAAACAGTTTTAGATGGTAATGGAAATGAAGTCCCAGTACTTAATGATAATGGTCAACCAGTAGTTAAGGCTACAGTAGAAAGGCCATTATCAGATGACATATCATTAAATTTTGGAGAAAATTTAGTATATAGAATTATCAATCAAAAAGATTGGTCAGATGAAAATGATTTTGTAGTACGATTGTATCAACCGTTAGAAAAAGGAATTAAAGAAAAAGATACACTATGGATTGTTGAAGAATTATCTGATACATATTTTGACAATATTAATATAAAGGGTCCGGAAGCAGTAGCTGTTCAAAGTAGAATACTTAAAGGTCCAAATTTAAATGTCGATACTAAAGCAGGAATGATTACAGAAACTGATTTTCGAAATTGGAATCAGTTATTAGATGCAAATACATCTACAGCACAAGATATTGTAGATAGTATATTTTCAGGTTCATTATCAGGAGTTCCATTAGGTATTGATTATACTGCATTTGATAATTTTATACATTTTTCATCGGCCAAAGAAAGAGTTGATAATTTTGTTTATAAATTAGAAATGTTAGAATATCATGATTCTAGATTAAAAATATTAGAACAAGCATCTGGGAGTGATACTACAGCATTACAAGGTAATATAGAAATTACAAGAAAAAGAAGAAATCTTGTACAAGGTTCATTTGATGGATTTGAAAGATGGGCATATAATGAACCAACGTCAAGCTTATCAACACATGGTGTTTCTGGATCTGTAATTGGAGCCGATCCATATGCTTTGAAGCCATTTCCTAAATTTTTATCTGGTAGTAAATTTTATTTACATCATACAACTTCAAGTTTAGGTAAACAATGGATAGAAGGAGTAATAGCAACAGCATCTTTATATGATATACATAATGATAATGCATTAGTAAAAACTATACCGGAACATATTAGATTAGATACAAATAATGAACAATATGAATTGTTTGTTAATATGATGGGACAACATTATGATATTCTTTATTCATATATAGACAATTTAACAAAAATATATTATCCAGAAGAACAGCCAAAATTAGGACAAAGTAAAGATGTAATATTTCAAGCAGCTGAAGCATTAGGCTGGACATTAGTGAATGGAAAACAGGCATCACAATTGTGGAATTATAAATTAGGAGTGCAGTCTGGATCTGGTCAATATATAAGTACAGGTTCTATGTTTTCTAAATCAGATGAAGACATAACAAAAGAAGTATGGAGAAGAATCCTTAATAATCTACCGTTTTTACTTAAAACGAAGGGGACTGCGAGAGGTATCAAAGCGTTAATGAATACATATGGTATTCCTCAGACTTTATTATCTATTAGAGAATATGGAGGACCTAAGGTAGGCGGTGAAATGCCATTATTAATTGAAGATCGATTTTCATATGCATTAAAATTTGATAGTGGTTCATTATGGACAGGAAATGAGTCTGCCGGCGCAATTAATTTTCCAACCGGGTCTTTTATAACTTGGCAAGATGGACGATATTCATCTAGCTTAACTGAATCTATAAGTCCTACAACTAATGCTACTAGAATATGGGGAATTCAAAGACATGAAGTTCCAACAATTACTCATGAGTTTAGAATCAAACCGGCTGTAACAAAAAGTATGTTATTAATGACAAGAATGGAGGCTAGTCGAGGACCAACATGGCAATTAGCTCTAGAGCATACTGCATCTTATTCTGGATCTGGAAAATATGGAAGATTGGTATATGTGCATGGTACATCCGGAGCGGAAGTTCTACCTAATATTGATGCCTTTGGCGGCGGCGCAAATTCTAATCAGTCTCCAATGTCTGCATCGTCTAATTGGGCTCCTATATTTGATGGAGATTGGTGGAACGTAAGATTATGGTTTCAACCAACCGCTAGCGGAAAGGTCAATGATTTAAATAGAAAACATGCTGATTCTGCATATAGAGAAAAAGTATTCAATGTTAGGACTAATACCTCTATAGCATATCATGCAGAAATACAAAAAGCTTCAAATTACATAAAAGGAAAGGTAAT
>MDSZ01119707.1_pt1 | contig 11921 bp, 14 predicted proteins | sample 811201 | NCBI WGS metagenome assembly MDSZ01 (sample SAMN05326647, study PRJNA326480) | marine metagenome | isolation source: seawater | place: Indian Ocean: North | collected 2010 | reverse complement strand
TTGAGACCTTTTCCCTCATAATCACAATTGTTATCACATGAATGATTAATTAAACCTGCTATATTCCATGGGAAATCACCATCTAACGTATATTTATCATTTAATGTAATTAGATAGATTGGTTTTTTATTATCAAATTTATCAGAGTTATCTACTTTTTTGTTCGTTATAATTTTTCCAATATAGTCAATTATTTTAGTTCCTGATTTAATATCTTTTGTTGCATATAAACCTCGTCCTTTATTATCAATTTTTGATTTTTTAATTTTATACAATTTCATGAAAAATTATTTATAATTTAATCTACTTTTATCAATTAAATTCTAATAATGCATCAACATGTCTCTTAGCACTATTTCGAAGTGCTTGTAAATCATAACCACCTTCAAGTATAGAGACCACTTTACCTTTAGATGATTTTCTTGATGTCTCTAGTATTCTTTTTGTAATTATATAATAATCTTCTGTAGTGAGTTTAAATTGAGCTAAAGGATCATCAGTATGTCCATCAAATCCAGCACTTATAAGCACAAACTCAGGATTAAATTCTTTCAATCTTTTTAAGGCAAATTCAAAAGCATTTAAATATTCCTCTGAATTTGTTCCTGCTGGCAATGGTATATTGTATATGTTTCTATATTTACCTATCTCTTTGTCTGATCCTGTACCAGGATAGTATGGGTATTGATGTGTAGATATAAATAAAACATTTTTATTATCAAAAAAAATATCTTGTGTACCATTACCGTGATGAACATCAAAATCCACAATAGCCACTCGTTTATATCTGTATTTATTAATTAAATATTTTGCACCTATTGCAATGTTATTTAGGATACAAAATCTTGCAGCCTGATTTTGACTAGAATGATGACCTGGTGGTCTTACATTACAAAATGCATTTTTGAACTCTTTTTTTTGGACACCGTCGATTGCTGCTATAATAGATCCAGCTGCATCAAAAGTAGCGTTCTTACTACCTGGTGAAATTATTGTATCACCATCAAGCGATGCAAAACCTTTTGTAGGAAAAGAATTTTTTATTAATTCTAAGTATTCAGTATTATGTGTATCTTGAATTATATTATCAGTAATAATTGATGGTTTTTTCCAAACAATATATTTACTACTAATTTTTTTTAAATTTTCATTAATTACCGAAACTCTTGCTATTTGCTCTGGATGCCCAGGACCAGTATCATGATTTTGATATGTATTAGATGTTATTAAGCCAGTTTTCACTTAAAGTAATCTTGTAATATATTTTGATAAATCTTGGTTAAATTTCTTAAATCTTTTATGGATACAGCTTCATCAATTTTATGCATAGTTTTTCCAACTAAACCAAATTCTAAACCTGGTGATATTTTTTTTATAAACCTCAGGTCAGAGGTTCCACCTGTTGTAGAAAGCTTTGGTTTAATCTTAGTAATCTTTTCAATAATTTTTTGTATCATATAAGTTGTATGATTTGGCTTTGTTAAAAAAGCTTCACCAGCAACTTTATAATCAATTTTATATTTAGATTTGTCTTTTCTAGTTATCTTCTTAAAAATTTTATCCAGTTTCTTTTTTATAGAATTTGATGAATGTTTATTATTGAACCTAATATTAAAAGTTGCTTCAGCTTTTGCAGGAATAATATTATCTGCTGTGTTATTTATATTAATTTTAGTTATTTCTAGATTAGTTGGTTGAAAATCTTTCGTACCCTTATCAAATTTAATTTCTTTAATTTCTTTTAAAATTTTAACAATTGAAGTCGATGGATTTTTAGCCCTATGAGGGTATGCTACATGACCTTGTAAACCCAATATTTTTAATTTACCAGTTAAACTACCCCTACGACCAATTTTAATCATCTCACCCAATTTATTTGGATTTGTAGGTTCACCAACCAAACAGAAATTTATTTTCTCTTTTTTCTTCTTTAAGTATTCTACAACTTTTTTTGTACCATTAATTGCATCACCTTCTTCATCTCCAGTAATTAATAAACTAATTGATCCAGTAAATTTTTTATTTTTAGATAAGAAAATGCTAACTGCAGTTACAAAAGCTGCGATGGAGCTTTTCATATCATTTGCACCTCTTCCAATTAAATGGCCTTTTTTAATTAATGGTTTAAATGGATTTATAGTCCAGTCTTTTAAATTACCCGGTGGAACAACATCTAAATGTCCCGCATAACAAAAATTTGGATTTTTTGTTCCAAATCTTGCATATAAATTTTTAACTGGTTTGAAATTTTTTTCTTTAAATTGAAGAATTTTAGTTTTAAATCCTAATTTCTTGAGTTTTTTCTCTAAAAATTTGATCACGCCTGCATCGACAGGAGTAATTGATGGAAACTTTATGAGTTCCTTAGCTAATTGTAACTCATTAAAAGTTTTCATTTTTAATCTCTTAACAAGTCGTTTATAGATGTCTTAGATCTTGTTTTTTCATCAACTTGCTTAATTATTACTGCACAATATAGCGAGGGAGCTTGTGAATTATTTTTATCAGGTAAAGAACCAGGTACAACAACTGAATAAGGTGGAATTTTTCCGTAAGTTATTTTTCCAGTTTTTCGATCGACTATTTTAGTTGATTGGCCAATATACATCCCCATACTCAAAACAGATCCTTCTCCAACTATCACTCCTTCTACTACCTCTGACATAGCTCCAAGAAAAACATTATCCTCAATTATTGTGGGTAGAGCTTGTGCTGGCTCTAAAACACCACCAACACCTGATCCTGCAGAGATATGGCAATTTTTTCCTATTTGACAACAGCTACCTGCTCTAGCAAAAGTATCTATCATTGTACCTTCATCTATATATGCGCCTATATTTACATAGCAAGGCATTAACACAGCATTTTTTCCAACGAAAGATCCTTTTCTTACCGGAGAATTAGGCACCATCCTAAAACCAGCTTTTTCATGATCTTCTCTTGACCATCCCGCAGTTTTTCCTTTTAACAAATGAGATTTATCATACCAACTACTATAAGGACCGTTTAAATTTTCCATTGGATAAATTTTGAAACTCAACATGATAGCTTTTTTTAAATGTTGATGTGTAATCCATTCTCCATTAATTTTTTCTGCTACTCTAGATTTACCATTATCTAAATCATTAATTACTTGATTGATTGCATCTTTAATTTTTTGATCAGCATTTAAATTTATCTTGTCTTTTATTTCCCAAGCATCATTGATAATATTTTCTAAAGACATAGTTTATTGACTTTTTAATAACCTTATTTCTTTAAGAAATAAAGATAGATTTTCGATTTTATGGCAAATATATTCTTTATCAGAATCTATCTTACCAAACTGTTCATCATTAATTAACCAAACAGTTGTACACCCTCTTTCGTAACCAATACTAAGATTTTTAGCTATATCTTCTATATAAATTGTCTCCTTTGGATTTATGCCAAATTTTTTGACCATTTTATCAAAAGTTTTTGCTTCTGGTTTAGGCACATATTCAGCATCTTTAATATCAAAAATTTTATCTTTACCAAAAAGATCAAATATTCCAAGATGTGATAAAATATTTTGAGCGTGGTCTGCACTTCCATTAGTAAAAATATATTTTTTCATATCTAGTTTTTCTAGTTCATTTCGCATTATTTTATCTTCTTTCATAAACGAAAGATCTATGGTGTGAACATATTTTAAAAATTCTTCTGGCGGTACTTTGTGATGTATCATAAGACCATTTAAACTTGTATTATATCTATAAAAATAATCTGTTTGTAGTTTTTTTGCTTCTTTTTCATCTATTTTTAATTTTTCTGAAATAAACTTTGTCATTCTTCTTGATACTTGTCCGAAAACTTTTTCTAATGAATAATTATTATGTTTTCCATAACAAACACCATCTAGATCTAGTAGAAGGTATTTCATTTTTTTTATATCTTTCATTTTCTTATTAAAGTTCCAGATCCTCTATCAGAAAAAATTTCAAAAAGTATAGAATGTTTTTTTCGGCCGTCAATTATACCAACAGCGGCAACACCATTATTTACGGCATCTAAACAGGTATTGATTTTTGGTATCATACCTTCTGTGATTATATTATTTTTGATCATTTTCAAAATCTCTGAAGACGAAATTTCTTCAATTAATTTTTTTTCTTTATCTAGAACGCCCTCAACATTTGTCATTAAAAGTAGTCTTCTAGATTTTAATGATTTAGCAATAGCTCCAGCTGCAGTGTCTCCATTAATGTTGTATGTTTGGTTATTATTTCCTAAGCCAAGAGGAGAAATAATTGGGATTTGATTTTGCTCAAGAATTTTTTCTAACAAATTATTATCTATTTTGTTGGGTATACCAACGAAACCAAGTTCTTTTTCCTCTGGAACTACTTTAATTATATTATTTTTTTTTGTATGAATAGAGATAGCTTTTGAACCTATTTTTTTTAAGGAATTTACAATATCATTATTAAAATCAATTAAAACAGACTCTACAATATCAATTATTTTATTATCTGTAACTCTAAGTCCCCTAATAAATTTTGATTGAATATTAGATTTTTCAAGTTCTCTTTTAATCCTTGGACCACCCCCGTGAACTACAACTAAAGATAAACCAAGTTTATTCAATATATAGATGTCATTTATAAAATTATTGAAAATATTTCTATCAATAAATACATTTCCACCATACTTAATTACTATCAAATCATTTTTATATTTTTCTAAATATTTAGACACTTCATTTATTGGTGGTCCACTTTTTGGAAGTATTTCTTTAAAATTCATATATTTATTATTAATTACGTTTAGAAATATTAAGTTGTAGTTTTAACTGTTGTTCTTTTCATAATAAATATTTGTTGAGCCATGGTTAAAATGTTATTGACAGTCCAATAAATTACTAGACCACTAGGAAATGGGGCAAGAATTACAGTTAAAAAAAGAGGAAAAAACATAAATATTTTTGCCTGCATTGGATCTGTAGGAGCTGGATTTAATTTTTGTTGTAACCACATTGATACACCCATTGCTACTGGCCAGGCTCCAATTATTAAAAATGAAGGTACGTCATATGGCAAAAGTCCGAATAAGTTAAATATACTTGTAGGATCACGTTCGCTTAAATCTTTGATCCATCCATAGAATGGCATTTGTCTCATCTCGATAGTTACAAATAAAACTTTATATAACGCAAAAAAAACTGGAATTTGGACAAGAATTGGTAAACAACCTGACATTGGATTAACTTGTTCTTTTTTATAAAGAGCCATCATTTCTTGTTGTAATTTCATTTTGTCATTTTTATGAAGTTCTTTAAGTCTTGCCATTTCTGGTGTAAGAGCCTTCATTTTTGCCATACTCCTAAAAGAAAAGTTAGCTAGAGGAAAAAACACTAATCGAATACATATTGTTATAGCAATAATTGCTAGACCATAATTACCAAGTAATTTAAAAAAATAATCAATACCATAGAAAAGTGGTTTTGTAATAAAGTATAAGAAACCCCAATCAATTACCAAGTCAAATTTGTCTACTGATAGAGATTCTGCATACCCATCAATTACATCTACTCTTTTTGCTGCCACTATAATTTGTAAATTTTCCTCTATAAAATTATTCTCACTTAATTCGAGAGGATTAGTTGAAATAAAATTAGCTCTAAATTTATTTTTATAATCAAAAGTAGTTTTAAATTCTACATTTTTCGGTGGTATTAGTGAAGTTATCCAATATTTATCACTTATACCTAACCAACCCTTTTTTGCTACCCTGGTAAATTTTTTCTCTTGAATATCATCATAATCCTCCTCAATTAATTCATCATCTAAAGTTGCAATCAAACCCTCATGAAGTATTAAAAAATCGATTATATCTGGGATTTCATTTCTTATAATTTGACCATATATGTAAAAATCATATTTTTTATTAGTAGAATTTATTACTTTTTGTTTTATAGAAAATAAATATTTTTCATCCAATGAAATTTCTTTCTCAAAAGTAATTCCCTGATTGTTCTTCCATGATAACTTAATAGGTGAATTTTCAGTTAATTTATTATTTCCTATTAGGGACCAAACAGTTTCTGAGTTAGGAATATCAATATTCTTATCTGAAGTAACAAATCCACTTTCAATTAAATAACCTTCTTTAATTTTTCGTGGTCCTAATAAAGTGACTTTTTTGGTGCTATCTAGTTCAACATTATAGTTTTTGAAAGTTAAGTCATCAATTACAGCTCCCTTTAATGATATTGATCCAATTATATTTTGATTTTCAAATTCTACTCTATCATTTTCTTTTAAAGCTTCCTCTCTTGAAATTTTTACCATGACTTGTTTTTGATCTAAACTAGGTGTATCTGTATTTTGTTCAACCTTATCTCTCTCAATAGTTTTTTCACTAATAGAAGTTTTTTCTGGAACAAAAAATAATGAGTATAAAACAATTACTGCCGATGAAAGTGCTATTGCTGCTATTACATTTTTTTGATCCATTATTTTTTAACTTTAATTTGTTTTTTTATTGGGTCGAAACCCCCACCTCCCCACGGGTGGCATTTCAGAATTCTTTTTAGAATTAACGTGATACCTTTTATGAAACCAAAATTTTTTAAAGCCTCAATACTATAATCAGAGCAGGTTGGTAAGTATCTGCAATTGTAGCCTAAAAAAGGGCTAATAAGAATTTTATAAATTTGGATTAATTTAATTAAGATTTTAATTAATATGCTCATTATTTTATTTTTTTAAATTCCTGAAATAAGGTTTCTTTTATATTTTTAAATTCACTGTTTAACATAGTTGGCTTGGCAATAACAAGATATGAATATTTTAATTTTATTGATATTTTTTTTATTATATCATTCGTTATGCTTTTTAGGCGTCTTTTTATTTTATTTCTTTTTACGGCATTTCCAATTTTCTTTTTTGTAACAAAAGAAATGTTTAATTTTTTATAATCTTTATTTTTTAAAATACCGAAATAAATAGTAACATATTTGTTAGATGTCTTTTTCATTTTAAGAAGTTCTTTAAATTCCTCATTTTTTGAAAGAGGAAGTATTTTGCTTCTCATGAATTTAACCAGATACTGTTAAGGATTTTCTTCCTCTTGCCCGTCTTCTTGCTAAAAGTTTCTTTCCACCCTTTGTTTTCATTTTTGATCTAAAGCCATGTTTTCTAGCTCTTTTGATTTTAGAGGGTTGGTATGTTCTTTTCATAAATAATGGTTAAATTTTAAATAAATTTGGCTCTTTATAATAATTAAATATATAAATAGCAAACATAAGATTTTTTAATTACGGTAAAAATTAATGGAAAAAACTAAAAAAATAAAATTATTTATAGGCCTATTTTACTCTATTTTCATCATTTTATTTTTATATTATTTTTTTTCAAAATTTAGTCCCCAAGAAATAATGAGCTACGAGTTTATTAAAAATAATCGAGATTATATGTCCGAATTGAAACAAACAAACATGATTATATTAGCTTTAATATTTATTCTATTTACAATCGTTTGGGTATTTGCTGCTGGATTTGGTTCACCTATTGCAATATTTGCTGGGTTTATTTTTGGAAAATGGGCTGGTGCAATCATTGCAGTGATTGGTTTATCTATTGGATCAACTCTTTTATATATTTTTGCAAATTTTTTTTTAAAGGAATTAATTAGAGAAAAATTTCTTAGTAAGTTTCAAAATTTAGAGGTCAAATTTAAAAAATCTGAATTTATTTATTTATTAATTTATAGATTTGTCGGTGGAATACCTTTTGCAATAGCAAATGTATTACCTTGTATTTTTAATGTTAAAGCAACAAACTTCTTTTGGGCATCAATAATTGGTATGTTGCCTCCATTATTCATTATTTGTTCAATAGGTAGTGGACTTGAAAAAATTATTGATGAAAATTTATCTGCTCCAAGTTTCATAGATTTAATAACATCAAAAAACATTTTTATTCCTTTAATTACATTCATCATCTTTGTTCTTATTTCAATTTTTTTAAGAAAAATTTTTTATAAAAAATAAAGTGGTGCTCCCACCCTGTACTGACCAGGGAATTAGTCCTTACCAAGGACTTGTTATACCATTTAACTACAGGAGCAATTATCTCTAATTATATTTCATTGATAATAAAGCATTTTTTTCAAATTATTGCCTTAATTTTTTGATTAATTTGTTTTATAAGTTATCAGAGGTTTTTATGGGAATACATTATAATTATGCATCAACAAAATCAGCAAAGCTTATGGAAAAACAAGCGAAAAGAGAAAAAAAACTTGCTGAAAAAAAAGCTAAACGCTTAGCTAAAGAAGGTTCAAAAAAAGAAGTTTCTAAATCACAGGCTTTGGACCCAAACAAACCTATTTCATTAGATTTCTTGACTAATCCAAACAAAGAATGATTTTAAAAGATAAAAATGAGCGTTTAAGTGTTGCGCTTAAAAAGAACATAAAAAAAAGAAAAATTTTTCAAAAAAAAAATAAAAAAAAAAATAAATAATGTCTATTCAGCCAGACTCATGGATAAAAAAAATGTGTAAAGAACACAACATGATAGAACCTTTTTTGGATCATCAGGTTTCTGAAGGAAAAATATCTTTTGGTTTAAGTAGTATGGGATATGATGTGCGAATATCTGATGAGTATAGAATATTTACAAACGTGAATAGTTCACTAGTTGATCCAAAAAATTTTTCCGATGATAACTTTATTGAAAGAAAAGGTCCTTATTGTATTATACCCCCAAATTCATTTGTTTTGGCAAAGACAGTTGAATATTTTAGAATTCCAAAAGATGTCTTGTGTATATGTGTTGGAAAAAGCACATATGCAAGAACAGGCATTATCTGTAATGTAACGCCTATTGAAAACGAGTTTGAGGGGAATATCGTTATAGAACTTAGTAACACTACCCCGAATCCAGCAAAAATATATTCAAATGAGGGTATAGCACAGTTTTTATTTTTTAAATCAGATCTTCAGCCTGAAACGACTTACAAATCTAAGAATGGTAAATATCAAGGTCAAACAACCATTCAAGTTGCTAAGATAAAAAAGTAATTTATGAATAAATTCCTGATTGATGGGCCTTGTAAGATAAAAGGTAAGGTTTATATCTCAGGATCAAAAAATGCTTCATTACCAATATTGGCTTCTACTTTATTATTTGATCAACCATTATTGATCAAGAATTTACCAAAAGTAAGAGATATTAATACAATGTTAAATTTATTAAAATCTTTAGGTTCGAAAGTAATTTTGTCGAAAGATAAAAAAAATGTAAAAATTTCAAATAATAAAAAATTGAAAACATTTGCAAGTTATTCACTAGTCAAAACTATGAGAGGTTCAATTTTAGTTCTAGGATCTTTGATAACAAAATTTCATAAGTCAAAAATATCTTTACCAGGAGGATGTTCAATTGGTGCAAGGCCAATAAATTATCATTTATTTGCATTAAAAAAACTTGGTATGAGTTATAAATTGAAAGATGGATATATTATTGCTAAATCACTAGGTAAACTTGAGGGAACACTTATAAAGTTTCCAAAAATTAGTGTTGGAGCTACTGAAAATGCAATTATTGCTGCTACTTTAGCAAAAGGCAAAACAATTTTAAAAAATTGTGCAATTGAACCAGAAATAAAAGATCTTACAAATTTTTTAAATTCAGCAGGAGCAAAGATTAAGTGGCTTGGTAGAACATGTAAAATTATTGGAGTTAATAGATTAAATAAGACAGAGTATTCTGTGATGGCTGATAGAATTGAAGCAGGTACTTTTAGTATAGCAGCCACTCTAGCTAAGGGAAGCTTAGAGATAAAAAATTTTAACCCCAAAATAATTCATACTGAATTAAATTTATTGAAAAAATTTGGTGCTAAAATTAAAGTTTTTAAGAATAAGATTTTTATACAAGGCCCTGAGCGTATAAAGTCAATTAAAAGTATTAATACAAAAGAGTTTCCAGGTATCTCTACTGATCTTCAGGCTCAGTTAATGGTCTTGATGTGTAAAGCTTCTGGAAAAGGCTCTGTAACTGAAAATATTTTTGAAAATAGATTTATGCATGTTGCTGAACTTCAAAGACTTGGTGCAAAAATAAGTATAAAAAATAATAAAGCTATAATTTATGGAAATACAAACTTCATAGGGGCAGAGTTAATGTCTAGTGATTTAAGAGCATCTGTTGCTCTAGTTTTGGCTGCAATAGTTTCTAAAGGAAGATCTTATATAGACAGAATTTATCATTTAGATAGAGGGTACGAAAAAATTGAGAGTAAATTGAAAAAAATTGGTGTTAGGATAAAAAGATTGAAACAGTGAATAAGTATTTTGCCAAAATTATTGCAAATGATCATGAGGGATTACAGATGATTTCAGCCTGTAGTTCAGGTGCAAAAGTAAAAATTGCCAACATTAAATATCTTGCATCAAATAAAGTTTTTTTGTTATCAATTCAGAGAAATAAGATCGAAACAGAGGAAAAAAATATTAAGATAAACAGTATTTGTAGATTTGATTTTGTAGATAAAGTTAGATCAAAAAACATTAATCAAATTAATAAAGAAACTATATTAGAACTGATAGGTATAGAATATTTGAAAAATAAAAATGATTATGAAATAAATCTTATTTTTGATAAAAATGCACATATAGTCTTGACCACAGAGACTATTGAAGCAAGATTAGAGGATCAAAATGAAATTAAATAATTATGAAAACATTAAGTTATAAATCAAAAAACTTTAACAGATTATTGGAATCTTTGCTTTTAAAAAGAAAAAATAAAATCCAATCTAATTTAGTTTCAGTAAGTAACATCATCAAAGACGTAAAAAAAAATGGTGATAAAGCAGTTCTTAAATATGAAAAAAAATTTAACAAAAATAATATAATCATACCAAGTTCTAAACAGATTATAAAAGCAGTTAAATCACTAAAACCTGAGGTTAAAAAATCTATCGATGTGGCTTATAAAAGAATTTATAAATTTCATTCTCTACAAAAATTTAAAGATATTTCCTACACAGATAAATACAAAAATAAAATTGATTACAAGTATTTACCACTGGAGTCCGTTGCAATATATGTTCCAGGTTCTTCAGCTTCTTACCCGTCTAGTGTTCTAATGAATGCTATACCGGCATTAGTTGCTGGAGTTAAAAGAATTGTAATGATCAATCCGGGATTTAAGGGGAAACAAAATCCAGCTGTGTTATATGCTGCTAAAAAATGTAGAATTAAAGAAATATACTCAATTGGTGGTCCGTCAGCGATAGCAGCTGTTGCTTATGGAACCAATAAAATTAAAAAAGTGAATAAAATAGTTGGACCTGGTAACAGTTATGTTACAGCAGCTAAAAAAGAAGTTTTCGGTGAAGTTGGTATTGAAGGAATGACAGCAGGCCCTTCGGAAATAACAATTGTATGTGATAAATTCTCAAATCCAGAATGGGTTGCAAGTGATTTAATAGGACAAGCAGAGCATGATAATCTTGCTCAATGTATACTTATATCTAAAGATAAAAATTTGATTGAAAAAACAAGGAAGGAAATATTTTCTCAACTAAAAGAAATTCCAAGATATTCCATTGCTAAAAAAAGTTTATTAAGCAATGGAATTTTTCTGTATATAAATTCTAATAAAAAAATAATTGAAGTTATAAATCAAGTCTCTCCTGAGCATTTAGAGTTGAATATTAAGAACTATAGGTCTTTTATTACAAAAATTAAAAATGCAGGATCAATTTGTCTTGGAAAATATGCTGTTATGGCAATGACAGATTACAATGTGGGATCAAATCATGTTTTACCAACTAATGGTTCAGCAAAATATTCTAGTGGGATAAGTGTTAATGAATTTTATAAAAGAATTTCATATGTAAATTTAACAAAAAAGGGTATTGAAAGTCTTGGGCCATCAGTTATAA
>MDSZ01211338.1_pt1 | contig 11922 bp, 13 predicted proteins | sample 811201 | NCBI WGS metagenome assembly MDSZ01 (sample SAMN05326647, study PRJNA326480) | marine metagenome | isolation source: seawater | place: Indian Ocean: North | collected 2010 | reverse complement strand
TTATAGCCACAGGTATTTTCAATCAAATAGAAAAGAGACAAGAGCTACCGAAAATTAACATGAATGAATTAGAACAGGCCTTTTTAGAGGTAATTAAAAGAGCTGAGATTAATGCATCTCACAACATTGACACCGAGGTCTTATCTGTAAGAGAGAGAATGACTAGAGTATTGGAATTGTTAAATAATAATGACGATACAGTATTTACGGATTGTTTTGATGTTGGCGAGGGTAAGATGGGAGTGGTAGTAACATTCCTAGCTATCCTTGAGCTAGTAAAGGAAAATATTATTGATTTGATTCAGAACGATACACTTTCTGTAATATACTTAAAGGTCAAAAAATGAGCAAAATAGAGAATATCGAGCTAATAATTGAGAGCGCATTACTTGTGAGTCAGAATCCATTATCTGTTAGAGAGATAGTAAGTTTATTTGATAAAAATAAACCATCAAAGAATACTGTTAAACAAGCTATATCTACTTTGAATAAATCTTATGTAAACAGGTCATTTGAAATTGTAGAGGTTGCAAGCGGGTACAGAATACAAGTAAAAAATGGCTACGATGAGTGGTTAGTTAAGCTCGAAAAACAAGTATCATCTAGGTTTTCAAAAGCTTTTTTAGAAACTCTAGTTATTATAGCCTACAGACAACCTGTAACAAGAGGTGATATTGAGAGTATTCGAGGTGTTAGCGTTAATCCACAAATAATAAGAAATATGATTGAGTTTGAGTGGATTCGCATCGTAGGACACAAAGACACACCTGGTAGACCAGAGTTACTTGCAACCACAAAAAAATTTTTAGATCACTTCAACCTCCGCTCTATAAATGAGTTACCGGAAATCAAAGAATCGAATGTATAATTATTCTTTTAAACGAGGCATTAACATAACTAAATTACATGGTTTAGTATTACTATTCAGTTGATGGCAGATAATCTCTTCCCAGGCCGTTTTACATGCATGCGCAGACCCCGGTAGTACAAAAATAAAAGTAGAATTAGATACTCCTGCTAAGCATCTGGTCTGTAGCGACGATGTTTTTATTTGATTGAAAGATAACATTCTAAAGAGTTCGCCAAATCCTTCAATTTCTTTATCAAGTAAAACTCTAACTGCCTCTGGCGTGCCATCTGTTCCAGTTATTCCTGTGCCACCACTTGAAATTATTACGTCTACTTTCTCATTTACAATAAATTCCGAGACGACTGATCGAATTTTATATACATTATCAGGGATAATAACTCTATCAAAAATTTTGTGACCATTCTGCTCAATCAGCTTTTTTAGAAGTTTTCCGGATTTATCTGTTCTAAGTGTCCTTGAATCTGATATTATTACAATTGCAATATTTAATTTTTTCATAATATCTACTTTATCATAATCATTGACAAAACAAAAAATGCTTAGAGTTCAAAAATTCCTTACAGAAATAGGCCTGATTTCTAGACGTAAATGCGAGAAACTTATAGATGCAAAACAGATAAAAATTAATGGTAAATATGCGAAGCTGGGAGATAAAGTTACATATAATGATGTTGTAAATATTTTTGGTAAAGAAATTAGATTTACAGAGAGTACTCTATCAAAAAAAACGCTTACCATCGCGTATCATAAAAGAATAGGGGAGATTGTATCAAGAAAGTCTTCCAATGTTATCAATACTGTCTTTGAGAATTTACCAAAGGTTGATCAAAGATGGCTAAATGTAGGTAGGCTTGATGTGGCTACTTCCGGGCTAATTCTTTTTACAAATAATGGTTTTTTAGCCAATAAATTAATGCATCCATCATCAGAAATAAAAAGAGTTTACTTAGTTGAAACAAATAAAGCTATTACGAATAATCATAAAGATATGATGCTTGATAATGTTGATATTGGTAATAACGAAATAGGTAAATTTTACAAAATATGGGCGAATAAAAAAAGAAAGAATCAATACAAGCTATCTTTATATACTGGTAAAAACAGGGAAATACGTCGAGTCTTCAACAGGCTTGGGTACAAAATTAAATCTCTAAAAAGAATCTCCTATGGTCCTGTGAATATTGATAATATCAAACTAGGTTCTTATAGGTACTTGAGCGACAGCGAATTTAAGTTAATTCTTAATTAAAACATAAGTAGCGCCATCATGACCATCATTTTTCTCTGCTGGAACGTAAGCCAGAACTTTATCTGTATTCATTAAATATTTCCTGACCATTGCTCTCATTGGAGATTCTGCGTCCCTATTATGCAAACCTTTGCCATGAATTATTTTTAAAAATTTGTACTTATTACTCTGATGTTTAAAAAATTTATTGAGCGCATTGAATCCTTCTAGAGTAGACTCATATTGATGAAGATCTATTGTTGAATATTCTCTTTTATGTTTATTTATTTGCTTAAGCTCTCTGAATGTTTTATCTCTCACTCCAGATTTTCTAAATTCTATTGGGTAATCAGTATCTAGAAGAGACTCTAAACTGATCAATGTTTCTTCAAATTCCTCACCTAACTCACAATCAGTGAAAACTTCTCTTTTATCATTATAAATTTTATCTAAATCAATATCATTCAATGACTCACTGAAAAGATCTTCAAATTTTTTGCCATCATCATTCATAATGCGCCGTATCAATAATTTATTTTCTAATTATACTATATCTGTTATATTTATTTTGAAATAATGAGAATTCTACTATCAAACGATGATGGCCACAGAGCTCCTGGAATACAATCACTTAGAGGGTATCTTGATAATCATGCAAATATTACTATTGTAGCACCCTCAAAAAATGTCAGTGCATGTAGTAGTTCATTATCTGTTACGAAAAATTTAAGCGTCAAAAAATATAATACATCACACTATAGTGTTAATGGAACAGCAGCTGATTCGGTGCATATCGCAACAAGAGGTTTATTTAAAAGTAAAATCCACCAAGTGATTTCAGGGATAAACTTCGGAAGTAATATGGGAGATGATGTGATATATTCAGGTACAGTTGCAGCTGCAATAGAAGGGAGGTTTTGTCAGTATTCTCCAATTGCTATTTCTATTACAAATCGTGAACCAAAATATTTAGATGATATTCAACAAAAATTAGATCTCTTTTTACCTAAATTTTTAGGAATTGATATCAAAAATATTATTTTGAACATAAATATACCGGATATAGCATTCAAGAAAATAAGAGGAACCTGCATTACAAAGCTTGGATCGAGAAAAGTTTCAAAAAATGCCAGGAAAATTTATAAAAACAAAACACCATTTTGGTGCATTGGTGATGTCGGTCCCTCATTCCCTCCACCAAAAGGATCTGATTTTTATGCAGTACGTAAAAATTATATTTCAATAACTCCAATTAGCATTGATATGACTAATCATCAAATTATTAAATCACTTAAAAAGTATGAACAATAATAAAAATTTTAGAAGTAAGTTTATTAACTCTTTGAGGAATCAGGGAATAAAGAATGAATTGATTCTAGATATTTTAGCTGCAATACCACGAGAATTATTTATTGAGCCAGCCCTAAGGACAAGAGCTTATGATCATGATGCTCTACCTATTGGATGTAATCAGACTATTTCATCTCCTTATATCGTGGCAAAAATGTCGGAAATAATATTCGAAAGGGATAATATGGGATCTGTTCTTGAAATTGGAACGGGTTGCGGTTATCAAACTGCAGTACTATCATCGCTTTTTAATGATGTCGTATCAATTGAGAGGATAGAGGCTTTACATTTACGTGCAAAAAAAACACTAGCATCTCTAAATTTTGATAATGTCACTTTAATATACGGTGATGGATATGAGGGATGTACAAAGCAAAGTTATTTTGATGCAATAATATTGACTGCAGCGCCCAAAGTAATTCCTGATAAACTATTAAATCAACTCAATGAGAATGGTAGGATGATTCTTCCACTTCATGCTGGTGGCTCACAGAAACTGTTTAGGCTAAAGAAAACTAAAAATGGTATTCACAAAAAAGACATTGATGATGTTCGCTTTGTTCCTATGCTTGAGGGAAAGGCATAGTGTATAAAGATACTCTTCGGAAGATTATTACTTTCCAATCAAAAGGTTTGTTATCTTTCGTAAGCTTCATAGAATCAATTTTCTTTCCGATACCTACTGATGTGTTATTAATACCAATGTGTTTCTCAAAGCCATCAGAGTGGAAAACTTTAGCACTGATAACAACAGTCACATCAGTTGCTGGTGGAGCGGTTGGATATTTACTTGGTAAACTACTTTTCACTGAAGTTTATCCAATTATTGAAGACTTTAATTATGTCTCGGAATTCAATGATGTAAAAAATTTATTTTATTTACACGGAGCATTGATTATTTTGATCGCTAGTTTCACGCCATTGCCATACAAGCTTTTCACAATTACAGCTGGTTTTTTGTCTGTAAATTTCATTTTGTTTCTAGTATTTTCACTAATAGGAAGAGCGCTTAGATTTTATTTGGTATCATATATCACTAAACAGCATGGAGTCACAATATTGGAATATCTTAATAGATACTTTTTATATATTGCTTCTGTTATAATTATACTTTATGTGATTATCAACTTATACAACTAGACCAGCTATAACGTTGCGATCTTCATGTAAAAGCACATTAAATGTTTTGCAAGCAGCATCTGTGCTCATGAATTCCACACCAATATTATTATTGTATAGTTGTGTTATTATCTCTTTTTTTGGAAGGATAGGGTGAACACCTGTGCCTATAATAAGTATCTCTGGATTGAACTTAAGAATATCATCTATATCATTCATCACAATTTTATTTATATCTTCTAACGACCATTTCATTATAAAGTCTTTTGATACAAAAATATTAAAGTCGTATTTTTCCTTGTCAATGTAAATCTTATGATTTTCATAGTTTTTGATAATTTTATCAGATGAATTTTTCTGTAATGTAAGGTCCATGATGTGAATTAACTTTAATTAATGATAATATATAATATCTCAGTTAAGCAGGTATAGCTATGATAAAAATTGGATTATGCGGATTAGGTACTGTAGGTAGAAGTTTTGTGGAGCATATCGATGAATCTTATAATCTTATTAAAAATAAACTAAGAACGGATTTTGGAATAGTTGCGATTGCCGACAGGTCCATTAAAAATAAAAAATACAAAAGTGGTATTCAAATTTCGGAAAACCCCATAGACCTTGCTAATGACAAGGATCTTGACGTGATTGTTGAACTAATTGGTGATGTGGATTTATCATACGATTTATTAAAACAATCAATCATTAATAGAAAACATGTGATTACAGCAAATAAGGCGTTAATCGCTAAACATGGGGAAGAGCTTTTTGGGCTTGCAGCCAAACACAATATATTTATTGGTTTCGAGGCATCCGTTGCAGGAGCAATACCTATTATCCAGACGATTTCGAGTAACTTCTCAAATGAAAAAATAACTTCCATAGTAGGAATTATCAATGGAACTAGTAACTTCATTCTACATAAAATGTCTACTACCAATTGCGATCTTCAATCAGCGCTTGAAGAAGCACAGAAATTAGGTTATGCGGAAGCTGATCCGTCTTTTGATATCAATGGAATGGATGCGGCACATAAAATTTCAATATTAGCTGCACTAGCATTTGGTATTAAGCCACCTCTTAATCAAACTAATGTGGAGGGAATAGAGTCAATCACGGCAATGGATATAAGTTACGCTAACGAACTTGGTTATATCATCAAACATGTTGGTATTACAGAAATCTCTGACGATTTAGTACATGCTAGTGTTCATCCAGTTTTAGTTGCAAGCAACAATATTTTTTCACAAGTTTCTAATGAGATGAATGCGGTTATCGTCAAAGGGGAGAGGTTTGGTCATACAATGTTATACGGTCATGGCGCAGGTGGCAATGCAACTGCATCTGCTGTTGTATCAGATCTTGTAAGCGCAATTAATCATATGACTTATTCTAAGTCATCGTATGCACAGATGGTAGAAACTGTTGGTCAAAAAAGTTATAAAATTGAATCTCAAGATAACATAAAGTCGCAATATTATCTTAGAATATTCGCAGATGACGTCCCCGGAGTCATGGCAGAGATTACTAATAAACTGGCTGAAAAGGAAATTAGTATCGAGGCAGTAACACAGCATGAGGCTACAGATGCAAATTCTCCAATACCAATTGTTATTATAACAAATAATGTGAGAGATATATTGATTAAAGATGTAATTAGAGATATTGAAAAAATGAAAAATACTAGAGATAAAGTATCTTCGATAAGAATTCTTAGCAATGATAAATAAATCTATAAACTATATAAGCACCAGAGGATCCTCAGATATTTTAAAATTCAATGAGGTAATTTTCGAGGGACTAGCAACTGATGGAGGTTTGTATGTTCCTGAAAAATGGCCTGTACTCTCAGATGAACAAATTAACCTTTTTCAAGAAAAAAGTTATAACGAAATAGCTCATGATGTAATCAGTGTTTTTTTAGACGATTCTATATCGTCTCAAGACTTAACTGCCATAATAGAGAGTTCCTATTCAACGTTTTCCAATCCAGAAATTACTCCTCTAAGAAAATTAAATCAAAATCAGTATTTGCTAGAATTATTTCATGGACCAACTTTAGCATTTAAAGATGTTGCTATGCAATTTATTGGGAATATTATGAATTTATATTTATCAAGGAAACAAAGGCAAATTAACATTCTTGGTGCAACTTCAGGTGACACAGGTGCCGCAGCAATCGAAGGTTTTAAGAATGTGGAGAACTCAAATATTTTTATTCTTCACCCTCACAATAAAATTTCTCAGGTACAGAAAAAATTTATGACCACTATTAACTCAGAGAATGTATATAATATTGCTATTAAAGGTACATTCGATGATTGTCAAAGCATTGTTAAAACAGTATTTTCAGATATAAAGTTCAAAAAAAGTAATAATTTAACAGCAATAAATTCTATTAACTGGGCTAGAATAATGTGTCAAACGGTCTATTATTTTTATGCTATGAGTAGACTAGATACCAGCAATAAATCAGTTCTGTTCTCTGTCCCAACAGGTAATTTTGGTGATATTTTAGCTGGGTACATTTCTATGAAAATGGGACTAAAAATATCAAAACTAAATATCGCAACCAATGAAAACGATATATTAACACGAACTCTTAATACAGGTATTCATGATTTGCGTGATGTAAAGAAAACATCATCGCCGAGCATTGACATACAGATCTCGAGTAATTTTGAGAGATTACTCTTTGATATAACAGATGACGCTGAATATGTGAGAGAACAAATGCTTAAATTAAGTTCAGATCATCAATATGAGTTATCAAATCAGATTGTGAAGAAGATGAGAGATGTATTTTCATCTTATTCGGTATCTCAAGATGAGGTGAAGGAAATTATCCATAATTTTTACAATAATTATAATATCGTCATAGATCCTCATACTGCAATAGGACTAGGATCAGCAAATAAGTCTGAGGATGAATTTGATATAAAAGTTTCACTAGCAACTGCTCATCCTGCAAAGTTTAGTGATACTGTATCTGAGATTATCGGGAGTGATGATTTCATTCCACCTAAAGTGAAAACAATGATGGAGCTAGATGATAATTACTTTATTCTAGAAAATAATGCTATTATGGTAAAAGAATTCCTAGAGGACAAGATTAAATGATAAGGACTATTTTAATTTTAATTGCTTTAATTATTGGTTTGTATCTTATTTACCGCAAAATACCACCCGAGTATCAGTTGCTTAGTGTGCTGGTTATCGCTACAGTTGCAGTTTTGACTGTAATTCTTGCAGTAGTAATATTGTTACACATTGTTGGGTAGATTTATTTATCTAGATATTTTTCTGCGTCTAAAGCTGCCATACACCCGGAGCCAGCCGAGGTAATAGCTTGTCTATAGATTGAATCTGACACATCACCAGCAGCAAAAACACCTTTAACACTCGTCTCGGTCGAATTGCCTTGGCTACCTCCGCTTATTTTGAGATAACCACTATCATCCATCTCTAAATATTCACTAAATAGAGATGTATTTGGTTGATGACCTATTGCAATAAAAACACCTGAGCAATCTATTAGTTTTTTATCAGCAGAATCTTTAATATCCAGTTCGACACCTGTAACTTTTGTCTCATCACCTAGTACATTATTTAAGGTTGAATTCCATATTATTTCAATTTTCCCATCACTAACTCTCTGATTTAATTTATCAACCAGCATTGCCTCAGCTCTCAGTTTATCTCTTCTATGTACAAGTGTTACCTTCGACGCTATATTGGCAAGATATAGGGCTTCCTCTACTGCAGTGTTCCCACCGCCAATAACTACTACATCTAATCCTTTATAGAAAAAACCATCGCACGTAGCGCATGCAGAAACACCTTTTCCAAGATATGCTTTTTCTGATTCTAACCCAAGATATTTTGCACTCGCACCAGTTGCGATGATTAATGCATCTGACGTATAGGTAGTATTATCGCCGACTAGAGAAAATGGTCTTTCTGATAAATTTGCTGATTTAATATGATCAAATATGATTTCTGTATTAAACTTCTCTGCGTGAGCTTTCATTCTTTCCATAAGATCAGGTCCTTGCAAGTCATTTGGGTCGCCAGGCCAGTTCTCAACATCAGTTGTAGTTGTAAGTTGACCACCTAATTCTATTCCAGTAATTAAAGTAGGTTTAAGGTTGGCTCTCGCGGCGTATACCGCTGCTGTATAACCAGCTGGTCCTGAGCCAAGTATTAATAGAGACGAATGTTTTTTTTCCATGGAATATATCCTATATTAAACTAGATTCTTTCACAATAGAGAAACTTTAACTATATATTGTCCATAGAAAAAAGGTTTTTATTGTATTAAAATAAAAGAAAACGAGGCTTATTTGGCTCAAGTTAAAAGAAACAAAAAACTTGGAAGTAGCAAGTTATCAGATTTTAAAAGAGAAACATACGGTTTCATCAGTCTACTTTTCTCTACATTGTTTCTACTGTCTATTTATAGTCATGATCCAACGGACCCAAGCTTTTTGAATTCAGGTCTAGCATCTCAAGTAAATAATTATATTGGTATAGTAGGCGCATACCTTTCTTTTTTTGTTTTTCAAGTTTTTGGTGTAGTAGCATATGTTTTGCCGCTTTTGCTTATCTATATATTGATCAATCATTATTATAGAACCTTCTCATTTCAAGAACGCAGCAAATTATTTGATGCACTTTTGCTTATATTAATTATCTCAACTTTATGTGTATTAATCACAGCTTATGCACACAATAATGTTTTAGAGAGTGCAAGATCATATTCCTATGGTGGCTTACTTGGAATGTATTTATTTTCAAATACATTTACATATGTGAGTTATGCTGGGTCAATAATAATATCATTGCTAATGTTAGTTTATTCATCTGTAAGATATTTTAATATTCCAGTACGAAAGATATATGAGAGAGGAGCTGTTCTATTTAAATACGCATACCTAAAGTCAAAGTTTAATTTTAAATTGATATACGAGAAGATTAATCTGTCTATCGAAAAGAGAAAGCTCATTCAGCAATCAGAAGTAATTTCTGCTAAAAAGACGAATGTAATTTCTGTTGATGTACCAACAAATAAAAAACATATTAGTAAAAGAGAGTTCAAAGAGAAACAGAAGGAGCTCTTTGCAGGAATAAAAAAATCAGAGCTCCCTCTTCTAGAGTTCTTAATAGAACATAAGACCGACTCTACTTCATATGACGACTCATCTCTAGAGTTAATGTCAAGGATGCTTGAAAATAACCTTGGTGATTTTAATATAGAAGTAGAGGTAATATCAGTTAAGCCTGGTCCAGTTGTAACCTTATTTGAGATTAATCCTGCCAAAGGAATTAAGGTTAATCAAATTACAAATTTGTCAAAAGATTTAGCTAGAACAATGTCAGTAACTAGTCTAAGAGTAGTTGACAATATCCCAGGAACCTCATCCATCGGTATAGAAATCCCAAACGAGATAAGAGAAACCGTATCTTTGAGGGAGATTATTATTTCAAAAGAATACGAAAAGTCTAAATCACCATTAACGATAGCTCTAGGTAAAGACATACAAGGCAATCCAATCTGTAGCGATTTACAAAAATTACCTCATCTACTAGTTGCTGGTACAACTGGATCTGGAAAGTCTGTCACACTTCATACTATGATTATAAGTTTACTCTATAAATCTGATCCTAGCGAACTTAAAATGTTATTTGTAGATCCAAAGATGCTTGAATTAAGTGTATACAATAATATCCCGCATTTATTAAATCCAGTCATAACAGACATGAGTGACGCATCTGCTGGATTAAGATGGTGTGTTCAACAAATGGATAAGCGCTATAGACTCATGAACGACTTAGGCGTCCGAGATATTAAAGCTTACAATAAACTACTAGATGAAAATAAAGTGTTAAATGATCAAAATGAGAGTGAATTTGTTCACGAAAAATTGCCATACATTGTTGTTGTGATTGATGAATTTGCAGATATGATGTTGGAGGTTGGAAAAAAAGTTGAAGATTTGATTATAAGATTAGCTCAAAAAGCGAGAGCAGCAGGTATACATTTGATTCTTGCAACTCAAAGACCATCAGTTAATGTTATAACTGGGTTAATAAAAGCAAACATACCGGCAAGGGTGGCTTTACAGGTTACATCACACATAGATTCTAGAACTATCATTGATGCTATGGGGGCAGAGAATCTCTTAGGTAACGGTGATATGCTTTTTATGGGTCCTGGGTCAAGGATACCAACAAGAGTACACGGCGCATACGTCAGCGATAATGAGATAAAAGATATTGTAAATTATATAAATACTAATAATGAGTCGTCTTATATAGATTCTTTGTTAGATACTCCACAAGAGGAAGATCATTCTGATTTATCAAATGATGATGATCCTTTGTATCAAGAAGCACTAAATATTATTATCGAGACACGTAAAACATCGATATCTTTCTTACAAAGAAAGCTAAGAATAGGCTATAATCGAGCAGCAAACTTGATTGAAACAATGGAGAGTAGGGGAGTCCTTTCCTCACAGCAACCCAACGGGACCAGAGAGATTCTTAATCAAAAGTAAAGAGTAATATCTAAAAATGCTGAACATAGATTACATTATTGATAATGATAAAGAAGTCATAGAAAAGTTAAAAACAAAAGACTTTAATATTGATATTGAAGAGATACGGAAATATTCTCAACATCGAAAAGAAGTCATCAGAGCAAAAGAAGACCTAGCATCTCAAAAAAATCAAATATCTGATAAATTTAAGAATACAAAAACAGATAAAGATAAGGATAAGTTGAGACTTGAATCTCATAATATTGAAAAACTAATATCAGAAAATAAACGAAAACTAGAATCTATTGAGGCTCAGCTTAAAAAAATATTATTGCAGATACCTAACATTCCTGATCAATCAGTACCAGTGGGTGATGAATCAAAGAATCAGATTATAAAATCATGGGGTAGTCCAGTGGATAATAATATTGACCACTCAGATTTTTTTGAGAAATCATTATTAATTGACTCTGAAGCGGGTGTAAATCTGGCAAAATCGAGATTCACTGTGATTAGAGGTGATTTAGTTAAACTTCAAAGGGCATTAATTTCATTTATGTTAGATTTTCATTTAAATAGTGGTTATCTAGAATATTATTTACCATATCTTGTTAATTCAGATTCTCTGATTGGAACTGGACAATTACCAAAATTTAAGGATGATTTATTCTCAATTGAAGATGAAGATCTTTACCTTATACCGACAGGAGAAGTGCCATTGACCGGTCTTTATAAAAATAAAATATTAAAAATTGATGATTTACCTATTAAGATGACATCACATACTCCCTGTTTTAGATCTGAGGCAGGTT
>MDSZ01101825.1_pt1 | contig 11922 bp, 24 predicted proteins | sample 811201 | NCBI WGS metagenome assembly MDSZ01 (sample SAMN05326647, study PRJNA326480) | marine metagenome | isolation source: seawater | place: Indian Ocean: North | collected 2010 | reverse complement strand
GAAGGTCATTAAATCCATATACTCTCACTACTCCGAACACCTTGATAAAGGTTCACTTTGCCATCGCCCTGTTTCCATCATCCATAGCGTAGGTGCTTTCACTTGAATAGTAGTGGGACACGCATTCTTTGTTCCGATGGTTGAATTGCAGAAGTATTGTCCAAAAACATACCCTCCTGTTTCATATTCTTTGCGAAGTTTCATCGGCCACCCGCAGGTAGGGCATAGAACCATACTTGGTAATTGGAGAATGAAGTATTTCAACCTTCATATTGCATTTTGCCATTCCAACCATGTTTCAAGATATTCTAACAATGGCACTTCGACATACTCATCTTTTCCAATGGCTCGGAAACAACCTTCCTTCCACGCAGTTTTATACACCGCAAGAGTTTTTCGGGTATCATCAACACAATAGCGAATGACTTCTTCGTAATTCTTTTTCGCCCATTCTTTCGGGGCATTAGCCGCATCCATCAATTTGGAAGATTCTTCACCGAGAAGTCCATGTATTAGGTGATTCAAACGATAACGAATCCCTGTGTTTTCTTTCAAGACAAAACAAGTGTCCATCATAGTGGCTTGAGGCCACGATTCCAAAATAGAATCCACTCCTAATCCGCCCTCCTTTACAGGCTTTCCAATGATAGGTAAATCGAAGCCTAATCCATTGTGGGTCAAGAGCATGAATCCCTTATCCCTCCAATCGGCCAAATGACCTGCAAACTTAGAGAATGGGTGGATTCTTTGATTCATGGTGATGGTGCATTTGCTTCTCACTTCTTCAAGGACATTATCAGCCACATAAATGAAGTCCATAGGGTCTGCTACGGTAAAATAAGGGGCGACATGAACGCAAACTACGGCAGTTTCCCAACCTTTCGGGTCGTCAAACTTCAACCCTTCGGCTTCCATGTCAAGATTTGCCGTTTCAATGTCGAGAGAAATATGTCCAATCATGGTATTCACCACGATAGATTTTTCATGTATATTTCTGCCCAATTAGGCTCAATCATGGCTGTTTCCAATTGTGAAAAGTCCCATACATTCATAGAATGAAGAGTTTCGGCATCATCTTCACCATCCACCAATTTTTGAAACTTCTTGTAAATCCTGTATTCATTATCCCATTTGTAAGGCTTATCCAAAACGCATAGAATGTCTTCTGCTTTCATCATCAAAAACCGACTCGCAAACTTGGTAAAATAGACCAATTCCCAATAACCACCTTCGGGTGCATCTTTACAAAAGACACCCCACATGGCCTCATCCATCTTATCTTGATAATCTTTCCAATCTTGCTTACTTTCAAAACTCATAAACGCCATATCTTCACGCCCCTATTCTATTGACCCGCAGACGGGTATAAAAAGGTTGCACTCAACGACCTATTGAGGAATTGTAAAATGGGTCGTCATTGAAGTCCTCATCATCGGGGTCGTCACTTGGATTCTTGTTTGGGTTAAACAAAGATGAGTATTGGGTGAAAAAAGTTTCAAGACCCGAAAAAGGATTGTTTAATCGAGGGGCTTGGTCGAGATAGATGGAAAAAAGCATCATAATATCCCCATCTTCCAAATCACCAATTTCCTCACGGCAAAGGTGGCGAAACTTTCTGTATTGGTCTATGAATGATTTCATGTTTTCACCTACTTTGGGGCGTTGGTGTAATAGGAAACAGGATGCCCTGCAATATCGGGAAGTCCAATGAGAGTATATCGCTTGTATCTTTGTCCTGTCGGGTCTGTGCGCCATTCACTTGAAAATTGATAGCCCATTTCCTTCAAATCTAAGATTCTTCGGGGAAGGGAACGAATCTTGTAAATTGTGGCGGCCTCAACCCCCGAAATAGATTGGCGGGACTCAAAATGTTTAATCAGCAATTCCTTCTGACTCGTCATGGGTTATTCTTGTAGTAGTAAGTATCTAAATGTTCATCAAAATGTGTGAAATTACATCAACAGTCCAACCGTTTCCTACGGTTTTGTATCGTTGTGCATTGGACATTTTTACCGTTTTACCATTCATTATTCCAAATTGAGTATAATTGTCTTCTAAGGTCTGCAATCTTTCACACTCTAACGGAGTTAATCTTCGCATGATATGGTCGCCTTGAACATCACCAATCAAAACTTTAGGTTGTCTATGTCCTCCTTGCATAGTAGTCAAAGTAGGACATTTGTAATCGGAAGAATACACTCGCTTTTCGGATTGGTTAATGTTGATGTGTAAATCTGCAACATGGCCTCTCGTCTTTCCTGTATAATCTGCACCTACGGTGTAGTAAAGGGATTCAAGCACCCTGTTTTTTTCAAGAATGTCGTCCATACACAATTTAAGGTCTTGAGGTTGGCTCACATTTGGAATGTTTGTCCAATACAAACGGTCACGATTTTGTGCAGAAAGTAAAGATGAATTGATTAGGATAGGTTCAACACCTATGAGATTAGTCAAATACTCTCTAAATTGCTCTTTCATTCGCACATTTTCAAACAAAAACTTGACATTGGGATTTTCACTCTTGACCTTTTCAAGAATCTTCAACATTGGATAAACCAATTGTCCTCTTGAATCTTCGATACCTTTCAAATGCCCATTAGCAGACCATGACTGACAGGGAAACCCTGCCATTATCAAATCAATTTTTGAAAAATCAATGTTCCATGATTCCCAATCATTGATGTCGCCTAACTTGATATTGTCGGGATAATGATAGTCGCTGATAGCGATGGCATATTTGTCAATTTCGCTCGTATAGTATTCTGTAATAGGAATGTTGAGGCGTTCTAAGGCAACACGCCCACAGGAGATTCCATCAAAAAGCGCAAGGACTCGCACCATAATTTTGTATTATGGGGTAAAGTATCTAATCGTTGCCGCCATTTTTCCTATTTGAATCTTCAAGTTCGGGATTTGAATTGGTTTTTGAACAAAGGGAACACCGTCCACCCGGCTTGCATAGACGCAAAATCCCGATTTTAAGGTGCAATCGAGAGAATATGTGCAATCATGTCCACAGTCCATCCATTACCCATAAGTGCCTTTCTTGTCGTTTCGGGATAGCCTTCGGTGTAATTATCGGGAACGGTTTGCGCTCGTTCACACTCCACAGGAGTCAAATATCTCCAATCAATCCCACTTTGGTAATCATCGAAAGCATTGAGGTATCTTCCATGAGGTAATTTCGTGACGATTGAATCTTTGGCAACAGTAGTAAGGCAACCAATCTTCGTATTATCCTTCTTGACTTGCAGACATTGAGAATATGGAATGTCGGGGTTAGAATCCTCACGCTTTCCCGTAGCAGGGTTGATTTTTCTTCCGTTAATGGATGCGGGATTTGGGAAGTTTTGGTCTTCTAAGATTGTGCCGAGATGTATTTTTCGGTCTTTTGGTGGCGTAATTTCCCAATTTGCCCAATAAATCCGTTTTCGTGTCTGTGCAGAAACAAGAGATGAACAAAGGTGAACAGGTTCAACCTTCATGTATTGAGTGATAATATCTTGCCATTGTTTTCTCATTCCGACATTTTCCAAAAGGAAGTATTTCGGTTGGTAATGCTCTATGATTTCAACCATTGTGAAAAACAGTTTGCTTCGTGGGTCGTCAAAGTTTAATTGAAGCCCTTGACAGGCAAAGCCTTGACACGGTGAACCACCCATAATCAAGTCAATGTCCTCTAAATCCCACTCACGCCAATTCTCCACATCACCTAATGAAATGATGTTGGGATGGTGCTTCTCGGCAATCTCGATGCACACAGGGTCTATTTCGGAGGCGTAGTAAGTATCAAACTGAATCCCTGCTCTTTCAAGAGCAAGTTTGCCACAACAGACCCCATCAAAGAGCGAAAGAACATTTCGGATTTTCTTCATACATTGGGTATGGCCCTAATTAGTATGTAAAGGTTTGGCCCAATCAAGGAATACATGATAAAATGAAGGCTATTACATCAACCGTGAATCCGTTACCCAATGCCTTGTAGCGTTGAGTTTTGGAAATACCTTCGGTATATCCTTCGGGAACGGTTTGAAGGCGTTCACATTCCACAGGTGAAAGCATCTCGATTTTCCCTGCTTCATAATCTCCAAAGTATTTGGTTTTCGCAGGTCTGCCATCAGCATTAACCCCTTTGTAATAACTCGCCGTTAGACAACCTAATTTGTTCGTAGCAGGTTTTACAATCTGTCGAGGGCCTCCATTCTTTCCCTTTCTCACAGTAGCGATTTCGTAAGTTTGGTCGAGTAATACGCTTTTTCCTGTGATTTCGTCTTGCTGTGCAACAGATTGGCTAAGTTTTTGCTCGATATTTGGAATGTTTGTCCAATACAAACGCTTGCGATTTTGACCCGAAAAGAGGGCGGAATTGATTTTGATTGGCTTAACACCCAATAAATCCGAAATCGCATCTTGAATGTCTTGTCGCATGACGACATTCTCCAAGATAAACCATTTGGGATTCAAGTCATTTTTCAGCCTCAAGTATTCAAAGAATAATCGGCTTCGATTTCCCGAAAAATTGAGTTGCTTACCCATCAACGAAAAATCTTGGCAGGGTGAACCTCCAACCAATAAATCAATGTCTTGAGGAAAGTCGCTAACTTTCAAATCGCAAACATCACCTATTTGAATTGTCGAAGGATAATTATTTTGAGTCACTGTGATACAATGTTTATCCACTTCGGAAGAATAGTAATTCTCGTAAGGAATGTTGGCTCTTTCAAGAGCAATTTGCAGACATGAAATCCCATCAAAAAGTGATACTACATTCTTCAACATCATTCTTCCTCGTCAGCAAACAATTCTTGAAGATTATCGTCATGGTCGTATTCAAAATCGGCTCGGAGGCTTGATTCATAGTCATTCATCCCGACTTGATATGCAATTGGGTCAATTCTGAACAGGGCTACTGATGGACTGTATTTTATCCCCATGATTTCCACTTCGGGGTAGCAATCATCGAGCATATCATCATACCATTCTTTCAGCATGACCTCATTCACCATAGTTTCACTCTCCGATAAACTCGCCTATATGGGGCATTTGCGGTTGTCTTTTCATATCGGCTATACTTTCGTTCCGAAGGTGCAATCGCCAAACTCTCATTTCTCCATGAATACTACTCATTCTTCTTCGCCTCCTACATCATTAACTACTGCGTAGCCCATTTCCTCCATCTCCTTAATTGCTTGAGTCACTTCGTCTGTGATACCTTGACCAATGGGGCGGAAATCGTCTTCCTCATCCCCTCCTTTGTGTTCACAAGTTTCATTGGCGCAACAATCGTGTTCTTGATGAAGCATTTGGGATTGAGCATTCATCACTTCCTTGATTTTCTCAAGTTGCTTTTTCGATGGATTCTTTCTGCGAGCGTTCACATAGTCAGCCTTTGTGCGCTTTTGAAAATGGTGTTGGGTGGGTGTGTGATTCAATCGAACTCGATGAACAGGCTTGATAGGGATGCCGTCAGCATCATATTCTGTGCATTGTCGGCACAATCCTTTGAAGTGAGTTTCCTCATCACATTCGGGGCAAGACCAACGAATCATTTTCGCCATATATCCTTAATGAATGGAATGGGTATTTGAATGTTCTCAATCTTGTTCGATGTATTCTTCGTAAATCCACTCTTCACTTTCGATGCGTATTTTCAGCACAAGCATGAACCGCCCCGAATACTAATCATATATGAAAGATTCGCTCAATCTGAAAATCATACGCCGTTTTTCACATGGGTTCTTGATGACCGCAATCCAAACACATGAGATACTCGGTTGCCGTCAAATCATACCAATTGTAGCCTCCACATTGGGAACAGTATCTTCGGCAATCATATTTGCTACCATAGATGGTATCTTTCGGAATAGTATCAACGGGGTTTGGCAACTACTCAACCTCCACAAACACGCCGCACTCATCAGTCAAAAGGCGAGAATACCTCTTGAAATCAACATTTTCTCCATTTTCTAACCAATGTGGATTCTTACGAGGGTTGTAAATCAATTCAGTTTTCCCTGCGCTTGAAGGGGATTCCGAAAATAGGAAACTAAGGAGGCTCTTGACCACGACATTCTCGCAAACTATCCACGCACAAACGGTCTTATTTCGCCCTTTGTAAATCTGTTCAGCGACTTTACAATTATTGTGCAATCGAGCGTTCTCCATCCTAATGATGTATTCTTCGGGGTCGTAAAACTCCCTTGTCCCATCGGGAGATGTGACTTGCCAATGGCGATAATTTTCGCCCTGTCCTAAGTGAAATCGAACTTTGTATTTCATTGTGCCACCTTCTTTTTGTGTCGCTCGTTAAACCGCTTTTCGCATTGTAAGCAAACCCAACATAGGGTGCGACCATTGGGGAATCCCTTCGTCACTCTATCGCAAGTCGGATGCTCACAAACCCAAGTCACTCTTCTTCACCGAGTCCTATGAGATTTACCCTGTCTTTCGACAATTTTTTCTGCAATTCGGAGGCTTGTTTTGGCTTACGCTCACGCCTCAAGAATAAGTCCATCATCTGTTGTCGCCATGTGCCTTTACTCATAGTCAGCATCTCCTTTGTAGCCACATTCGGGGCATGAACAAGCATTGTAATAAATCAAGGCATCACAATCAGCACATTCAATAGCATGGAGATTTTTACCCATCAGACATTCACCACGCTTAGGGAAAAATCATCAACAGGGCCGTCATAAATGACTCCATCATACCCCTCCATGCGAATATGGATTTTCCCATTCTTCTTTTTGAAGCGAGGATTTTCTCTTGGGTCATCCTTGTATTCCACACGAATGAAGTAATTGTAAGAGCCTTCGTAATCATCGTCAATGGGTTGGATATACACATTCCCAATGCCTTCTTTCAAATGAGCCACAATAGATGCCGCAAGACACCCTTCACCGTTGAAAGCCCTATCTTCTTCGTCTTGCATTGTATATCCATTAACGACACGCCGACCCTTTAGGAAATCAACTAATGCTTCGCCTAAACCGCCTTCAACATAGCCGTCATATTGCTTGTATATTTTCATCAACGGGCCATTCTCGCCCTCAATTGTGGTTACGCTTCTCGTTCCCATAGGGAGAGATGTGAATAACAGGTATTTATACTCTATCCAATCTCAATCCAAGAACCTTTGTAGCAATTCGTGAATGGGGTGAATCGAATCTGAATGAATGGCAATACTCGTTGCCATCGTAGCCAAATACAACCACATGGGTTGGGAATACAAGACAGACCATGTAAGCGTCATGGAAAATGAATAATGGGGTTTCCTCTATACTTTCAAGATACTCTTTCAAATCGTGGTCAGTATCACCCTTTCCGAACCAATCACGATAACGGCGAGAGGGGCGAGTTTCTCCACAGGATAGACATAGCCATTCATCTTCTTCACACGGATAAGCGTCATCGTCTTCGTCAGACCATTGATACGACATGACTTCGCCGCAACATTCGTGAGGGGTCGGATAGGGGTCGCCCTTTTGGAACAATGGTTTATCGGATTCATCGTCCATAAAGCCATATCGGAAGGCAACGGGTTAATAAAGATTACGACATAGCCGAAATCCATCTGTTGTGCATTTCAAGGCAATAATCGGCACGGCGTTGCATAGCATCACGCATGGCTTGTTGTTGCTCATCGTTAAGCGGATTGAAGGTTTCGGGCTTGTCGTGGAGGTATATTTCATCCCACGAAAACCATGCGCCTCTATGGGTAATTCTTCTCCATACATCACGGCATACATCAAGGAAGGATAGCCCTACGGCGGCTTCGTTAGGCGAAATAGGCCCAATCGCATATACTTGAATGGCTTTGTGGATGAGAATGTTACGAACCACTTCACATTCGGTTCGCTCTCCCTTCACCATAGCCTTGAAAATATCCCCTGCGGATTGGATGAGGTATGGAAGGCTCTTGACCTTCGCAAGACCCGCTTGTTCCGAACCGCTTCCCACATTAGAAAGCCAAAGTCGGAAGTGAGCGTAATTGGTTCCTGTCCATGCGTAGCCATCAATGAGTCCCAATTCATCGGGAAGGTTGCCGAACATCGCCATTCCACGCCTGTTGCCTTTGTCGTTAGGCATCACGCATTCCACATCGGGATTGCGGAGAGCAAACTCGGCCATACCGCCAAGCATTTCTGCATTCCAAATCGTGTGCTTGAGGGTTTCGTTAATGCTTCTCGTCATGCCTGTCTGTTGGCGTGTTTGTGCGCCACTATTCACAAATTGTTCAGCGAGATATTGAACCCACTCGTCAATATCAAAGAAGATGAACGGAGGATAACCTTCATTGACGAATCCCTTGTAAGCCCCACCATATTCGCTATCATCGGGTGTCCAACCTGTTAAGACCATCCAACGATGGTCGGGTGCATGACCCAATTCGGGCTTTGCCTTCATCGAATTACCTTTCAAGCGGATAGTCGGTGTATATGGGTCTGTCTTGGTCGCCATGATACTTCACCCTTCCATCGGGTATTTATACGATTCGGTCATTCTTCCTCGTCATCGTCTTTACAATCGGCACACTCGTCTTCACTATCATAAGGGTCATCTTTGGGACAACCGCAAACTGAATAGTATGAACAATCATCGCAAAGTGTTTCGCCCCCACAAGGAATAAAATCAGTGCCACATTGTTCGCATTCTTCTTCAGGGGAACAATCTTCGGAACAGTATTCTCCATTATCTGTGAGAACAACACAGGAGGATGCAACCATAGACCCGCAGGTATCACAGGAACACATATTGTATTCACTTTCAATGGAACGGCAACCGTGCCAACCACATTCACAATGATAGCCATTGATAGGGTCATCATCAACAAGAATAATGTCGCCCCAACCATACCTTTCAAGAGTGGCGAAATTGTTAATCAATCGTGCATCCGAAGGAACGGTGTCCTTCAAGGCTTGAGGGTCACATAGAGAAACGGGGATTACACCAATAATCCCTGCATCAACGGAGAGTCCTCCGAAAGAACCATCGCCACCCGTTCCGATTACTCGGCAGGTTTCACCTTTGTATTCAAAATCTTCTCCATCATCACGCATGATGTTGCAGAAAGCACCCCATTCCTCATCGGGAATCACATAGCAAGGGTCGCCCAAATAGTATTCACCCATTATCAATCACCCCACTAAGACAACATTCATAGCCACAAAATTCACACTTTTTCGGGATTTTGCGCTTCGTTGTTTTGGCCGCACCACACCATTTGCATTGAAAAATCCGATGCCCTAATTTTGTGGGGGAACGATGGACTTCACGCCACACGCCATTATGATTCTTAGAACTCATAGAACCACCCCTCTATCTGCAAGACATGAAGTGCAAACACGAATTTCTGCAATAGCACCCACATTGATAAGTGGTTGCGGAAGTAAATCCCTTCGGGCGATATTGGTTGAACCATTTCTTTTGAAATTATAACCTGCACAAGCACCCATTGAGGTTTCACAAATGAGGCATTTGGAACGCCATGTATAGTCAATTTTCTCACTCATCTTTGTTGCCCCCTAATGATAATTTGTGGTGTTTCGTTGGGAAAATATGCTTTCAATTTCTCGGTTGCTTCGGCAATAGCGTCATACAATTCTTTGTTAAACTCAATCACCCCTGCCCATGTCCATGCAAGCGCATATCCGTAAATATGTGGGGTGTGGCCTTTGTAGCCATACTGTTTCCAATCATCCTCTTGGCCTTTACCGCCCGAATCATTGATTTCATAGCCATAACAAATGTATCGTGGCCCATCGGGGTCTTTGTTGTCCCGATTGCGCCACGAAAAACGCTCATCAAAATACTCATCCTTTTCTGTTGGGTTGCCCCATTCATCTTCATTTGGGACATGAATTACCACGCCGACTACAACTTCTGTTGGATTACTCATAATTCTTGGGAGGTTCAACGGGTTAATAAAATGTTCGGTCTTCACTTATCGCTAAACCAAATAAGAATAGTATCATAAAATAAAAACAAAAATCGCCCATAATACCAACCTTCTTGTTAAGGCATGAGAGGCTTCATTCCACCGCCGCCTCTATCTGTGGTATCACAATATGGACACAAGAATGTAAATGTTCCGACTTCGACCATATCCCGCCGACACTTTTCACACTTCATTATTCTTCCTCGCCCATCTCATCCCAAAAGGAAATAAACTCCGAAGCATTTCCGATGAAAACAAAATCATCATCGTCTTCATGCTCTTTGACGGTGATAGTATCAAACTCCGTTAATGTGCGTAAGAATGGAATCACGACTTCGGTGAATACTCCCACATGATTTTCTTCTTCCCGAAAAACAATGTAATTTACAGGGTCGGGCATAATCAAATAGCCCACTTTACCATATTCATTAAAGATGTAATCATCATCACTATTGTAACCCGCTTCTTTGAAGTAATCTAAGACCCCATTTTCAACGATGGGGTTTTTCGCACTTCGTTGAATACCAATCATCAACATAACTACCATATCGTGAGGACAGGTATTTATACCTTCATTCATTTATCCACTCACAGTATTTGCCATAACCACTCTTCCCACTATGAAATCCTCTCGTTGGCCGACTGTAAATCTCCACATCGAAAGCAGACCCAATATCAATGAGAAATGCACTTTTGTTTTCCTTCCATATTTCCGCAATCAAATAATTTGAAAGAGGGCCACAAGCGAACAAGGCTACCGCAGTATCTCCATCCAATTCCCGCAAATATGCTTTCAAATCTTCTAAAATATCCATATCATTCAACCAAGCATTCGTTCCCACTCCAAAATGTTTGCTTACGGGAAAGGGTAATCGGCTTACATCAGCCGAATGATGGCCGACAAAAATTACCTCTTTTCCTCTCAATACTTGAGGCAATCTGCGTTGAGTTTCTTCATGGTTTCCATTCACAAAAATACTCACAAAAGTCAAATTATCCTTGTTCTCGTATAACTCGTATTGCTCTTGTCCCGAAACATAGCAAACACTACATTTCGGACAGGGCATTCCATGAAATAAATCCTCGTCTTCATACTGAATAGAAGTAGCAATTTTTTGAGCCGCTTCTAATTGTTGGGAATCAGAAGGGTCGAAATCCCATAAACGATTATTGGCAATATCAGTTGGGTTTCTGTGAAACTCCACTCCTTTGAGTAATTTAATCTCTCCATCACCCCATCGTGGAAGCGCAAAGGGGTCGCCATCCTTGATTCTCTCAAGGAAATAATCTAATTCATCCTCCATATCTTTCATTCATACAACCTCTTACAGAATCGCATCATTTCAGTTCGATAGTCAAACCATTCTTCCATCTCATCCTCATGTTGCTTCGTCATAGGTTTTACAGGACGACTTTTCCCATAATGCAAAGCATAAGATTCATCCAATTGTTGAAATGGCAAGTTGTGAACCATGTGCTTTTGACCTGTGTAGTGAGTCACAACATAAGATGCCAAAATATCATCACCCTTCGTGTGAATCAATGCTCTTTGTTCCTCATTGAGATTCCAATACTCATGGAGAATTAAGCCACATAATTTTCTATCTATGGCATAACATCTTCCGCATATTTCTGCCCGACCTTCCCGAACTTCATCAGCATACTCATTGTTGGCATCGGGATTTCTGCCAAAGAAGGTGTGAAAACATTTCGGGTCTTCTATCCAACCATCACGAAGGCGAATAAGAGATTCATAAGGCAAAATGAAATCATCATCTTGGAGAACAATAAGAGCGTTCTTGGACAAGCCACCCATACAAAATCGAGTAATTAAACCGAAATCTTCGGGATTCTTACAATTTATCACTTTCACGATGTCGTATTCGTCACCAAACTCAAGGTGTTCATCAGGATTATTGTTCCAAATGATAATCTCATCAATGATGTCGTCATGGAAAATATATTCGTCCACAATCTGTCGAATG
>MDSZ01029899.1_pt1 | contig 11923 bp, 10 predicted proteins | sample 811201 | NCBI WGS metagenome assembly MDSZ01 (sample SAMN05326647, study PRJNA326480) | marine metagenome | isolation source: seawater | place: Indian Ocean: North | collected 2010 | reverse complement strand
CAGCTGACCAGTACTAATAGCTCAATTGGCTTGATTTATGCACTGAAAAAAATTTAAAAAGGATATTATTTAAATGTGTGGAATTTTCGGGATACAAACTCTAAACAAACGTATTAATTTAAAAAAAATTTGTTCAATCGCAAATAAAACTTTAAAGCACAGAGGTCCAGATGATCAAAATATTTGGTTAAATTCTGAGACTGGACTTTCACATAACAGACTTTCGATAGTTGACGTTAAAAACGCACAACAACCAATGGTTTCCTCAAATGGCAGATTTATAATTGTTTATAATGGAGAAATTGTAAATTTTAAAGATTTACAAACTAATTATTTATCAAATTTTAAGTTTAAAACTAAATCAGATACTGAAGTTTTGTTAGAGTTATACAGCAAATTTGGATCTAAGATGTTAAAGTATATAAAGGGCATGTATGCCTTTGCAATATATGATAAACTTAATAGAAATTTTTTTTTAGCCAGGGATCACATTGGAATAAAACCATTATATTTTTATAAAAAAAATGACTTATTAGCATTTAGTTCAGAAATTGTTGCTTTCTATACTACAAATATAAAAAATTTCAAAATTCAAAAAAAAAATTTAAACGAATTCTTGGTCCACGGAACTATTTTTGGTGAAAGTACATTACATGAGGATATAAATGAATTAAAACCAGGTCATTATCTTATTGGCTCATCAAAAAGCATAAAAATTGTCAAATACTGGGATATAACAGACGCAAGCATAGATAAAAAAATAAGCTTAAATAACACAATAAAATTAATTCAAACCAATTTTGAAAAAGTTATTGAAGAGTGGTGCACTTCTGATGTTAAAATTGGCTCTCTTTTAAGTGGTGGTATTGACTCAACTTACGTATCTACTATTGCATCTAAATTTAAAAAAGTTGATATGTTTACAAACTATTTTCCAGATAGAAAAAATCAATTTAGTGAGGTACCTCTGGCTTCTATTATTGCGCGGTCAACAAGAAATAAGCATTATAAAGTCAAGGTTAGAGATGATTTTTCAATCACAAATATTGAAAAACTTGTCAAACACTTGGTTGATCCAATTCAGGATTTAAATAGCTTATCTTTTATGGCACTTTGTGAATATATAAAATCAAAAACAAATACAAAAGTTATCTTAAGTGGTGAGGGATCGGATGAATTATATGCTGGCTATGATAGACATTACAAAATAGCTAATGACTATCAAAAAAGTAATAATTTTGACAATATATTGTTCTCAATGAACTATCTTTCATCTGACAGATTAAAATATTTCTTGGACACTACATACTCTTTAACCAAGGAAAGAAGAAAAATTAAAAAAAATTTAGATAAAAAAAATTTTGACTCATTAAAAAAAGTATTGTTGCACGATCAAAAAACTTTTTTGCCCGGTTATTTAGATAGAGTTGATAAAATAAGCATGATGTATGGTTTAGAGATGAGAACACCTTTCTTGGATGAAAGACTTATTTCAATTGCTAATATGTGCGATTCAAAATTCAAAGTAAAAAAATTAAATGGAAATATAATCAGAAAGTTTATTCTCAGAAAAATTTTTCAAAAAAGCGTATCAAAAAAAATCGTTTGGAATAAAAATAAATATCAATTTAGTTTTCCAGCGTCGGAGTCGTTCAAAAATGGCTCATTAAATACTCTCTATAGAGATTTGATTAACAAAAATTCTGAGACATCAAAATATTTTAAATTAGACAACCTTTTAGGCTTGATAAAACATCATGAAAAAGGATTTGCTGATCATTCAAATCTTTTAGGAAGATTATTAACTTTTGAGCTATTTGCAAAATTGAAATTTAGATGAAATTTATTGCTGTACTACAAAATAAATCTTCTTTAGGTTTTAGATTAAAAAAAAATTCTTTTTTAAAGAACAATATTTTAAATTCTAAAACGAAAATAAAAATTGAAAATATAAAATCATTAAATAGAAAATTGCACTTTAATTTTTTTATTAAAGGTGATAATAAAGAATATAGTCATTCTGTAATTGATAATTTCGAGATTGTAATCATTGGATCTCCTCATAGAAACGGAAAATTAGTTAGCTGTAAAGATATACTTAATATGTTCTATGAAAATAAAAAAAAACTTTTTTTTCTAAGTGGTAACTGGGTTATTCAAATATACGATAATTTTAATAATAAAATGTATATATTTAGAGATTATCTTGGAGCAAAACCATTTTATTATACAGTAAATAAAAACCAGGTATATTTATCATCAAATATCGGTTTATTTTTAGAAAATAATTTTTCTAACAAGCAACTTAATATGAATTTTGTAAAACTTTTTTTAAGTTGTCATCCAAAATGTGTTTATGGAAGAGGCGAAACAATTTTTTCTGATATTTGTTCATTTCCACCTAGATATTATTTAGAAATAAATTCTAATTTATCAATTAATCGTATTAAATTTTATGATAAGAATAATTTCTCAATAAAAAATTTTAAAATAGATCTTTTAAATGAAAGTTTCGATAAAAGCATAGAGAAAGTAATAAGAAATTCAGTTACAAAAAAAAAGTATAAAAAAATTGCTTGTTCGACATCTGGAGGTATTGATAGTGCTGTTATCCTTCATTCTATGAATAAAATTTTTAAAGATAAAATAAATACATTTACTCTTGCTTTTAATAATAATTATAATTACGACGAAACAAAAAGCTCTAAGTTATTAGCTAAAAAATTTGCAAATAAACATAATATTATAAATATAAATTTTAAAAACTTAACTATGGATCTAAAAAAAATTTACAATTTTTTAGATGTTCCAGTTTCTACTGCAAGCTTTTATGGTTTTTATTATTTATATAAAATTATTTCTCAAAAAAAATATGATGCTATTGTTACAGGTTATGGGGGAAATAATATAAATTCTGGTTTTTATCCCTCATTTCTTTTTAATTTTTTAGATATAAAGAGCAAAAAAATTTTTAAAAAAGAATTAAAAAACTGGATAAAATTTCATAATACAGATCAAAATCCAAAGTCATTTAAAGTTTTTCAGAAATTTGTTAATTCGCATTATGATAAAAATGTACCTGGCAAAATTTTAGACAAGATATTTTATTTGAATAATAGGAATGTTTTACTTAAAAAATATAAAAAAAGAAAAATACGAAAAAATGATGATCTGATAAATTTTGGGAATTATTTAAATAGTTATCATTATTATGCACTGATTAATGATAGTGTGGCTCAAGGTGTAGATTTAGAAGATTCTATTGAGTGGCTAAATAACATTGAAATTATCAGTCCATTAGTTGATAAGTCACTTGTTTCATATGGATTTTCTTTAGAAAGATCTAAAAAAATTAATAATGGAATCAATAGAATAGAGATAAGAAATAAATATAAGGGCAAAATTCCAGGAGAAATTTTAGATAACATTCACACAGAAGGTTTTAAGTTACCAACAAATATGTGGATGAGAAAAGAATTAAAAAATTATTTAATAAAAATAATTAATTCAAGTAAGTTTAATAAAATAGGTATTTTTAATATTAAAAATATTAAATTTATTTTTAAGGAACATTTTGATAAAAAAAAAGATAATTCAATGTTAATTTGGCAAATAATAAACTTTTATTTTTGGTTTTTAAAATGGAAACCAAAGGTTTAATTTACTTATAAAAAATATATAACGTAATATAGTGAATTATTTCAACAAAAAATATTTAAGTCTCAAAAATTTCAAAAATCTTAAAAATGACCATCGGATAATATTTAATTATTTCGAAAAAAAAAAAATCAAATTAGATAATAAAAAAATTATAGATATTGGATGTGGAAATGCATCATTTATTTACTTCTTAAAAAAAAAATTTAGTAATAATAAATTTTTTGGACTTGATAAAGATAAAAAGTTAATTGACTTTAATAAGAAAAATAAATTATTAAAAGACATAAAATTTTATAATAATTCCTGTGAAAAAAATTTTTCAAATAACAAATTTGATTTAATTAGTATTCTTGGAACTTTAAGTTTATTTAAGAATCAAAAAAAAATAATAAATAATTTGTTAAATCATCTTAATAAAAATGGTTTTTTAGTAATTAATTGCTTGTTAAACAAAAATAATATTGACGTTGATTTGCTTTACAAAAAATATTTTAAAAACAAAACAAACCTTAATAACTCTATTTACATAAAATCTTATCAAGAGATTAAAAAGTTTATATCAAAAAAAGTATCCAAATTAGAGATTATAGAAAACACATATCCATACAAAATAAAAAAATCGAAAGGATTAAATATCTATACAATTAAAATAAATAAAAAGTATGTTAGAACAAATGATCTGCAAATTCTCTATGATCAATATTTAATTGTTGCAAAAAAATAATTAAATTGGGTATTCAGAATTCTTAAAAATCAGTGTTGTTTTTTTAACCCTTGATGATAGTTATAGATTGTATGAAGATAAATTTACTTAACTGTTTATTCTATAAATGAAGAACAAAAAATATTTAAATTAAAATATTTCAATTTACTCTTAAAAATAGATCAACATGAAAGAAAAATTAAAAAAAGTTTTAAAAAAAATATTAGGTGTCAAAGAATATCCAAGCTATTATACCCATGGAATTCATAAAAGAATTAACATTGTTACTAACAAAAGCTTCAATAATTTTTCAAAGGCTGCAAATAAAGCAATTAAAGAAAAAAAAACTTTTTTATATTTCGACAGATTGTTCACAATTTATAATGCAGCTAGAAGTATGCCAGCTCGTTCAAATGCTGTTGAAGTTGGAGCAAAAAAGGGGGGAGCAACAAAATTTATAGACACTATAACCCATCCTAAATGTAAAATTTATTGTTGTGATACATTTGAGGGACATGTGCAAATAGATAAAATTAAAGATGGATCTGTTAAATTGGGTGATCATGGAAATATTAAATTTGAACAAGTAAAAAAATATTTAAAAAATAGGAAAAACATTAAAATAATAAAAGGTGATATTTTAAAAACTTACCAAAAAATTAAATTACAAAATATTGGATTAGTCCATCTTGATGTTGACGTATTTATCCCAACTAAATTTGTATTGAATAAATTTTTCCCCGCTGTTAAAAAAGGTTGTATAATCATAATTGACGATTATCTTAATAATAATACCCCGGGAGTTAAATTAGCTGTAGATCAATTTGTATTTAATAAAAAAAATAAAATTAGATTATATTTTAGTGTTTTATTAACGGGTCAAGCTGTAATAGTTAAAATTAAGTAAATTCATATAGCAACATTAAATTTAAATTAAAAACTATTTAATTCTTTTTAGTAAATATTCAGCATAATTAAAGTCTTCAATATTATCTATATCTACTGAATATGGTATTATTACAAAACCATTTTTGTTTGAAGATAATGAATTGTGTTTTTCTATAATTTTTGTTTTACAAACTAAAACATTGGATCGAAAAAAAGCCTCGGTAAACTGCTGTCTATTTAATTTAGATCCTACCTTTAGTGGATTTTTATCAATATAAGTTGTTACATATTTTTTTTTCTTTCCAATAATTCTTAAAGCTTTTTCTGGATGTTGTTTTGCTTTTGAAATTAATACAGATGAGTTATAATCTCCTTTTAAAACAATTCTTATTGCATCATCTATATCCTTAGTTTTTTGAAAAGGGCAAGTTGCTAATAATCTTACAATAATATCTGGGGTGTAATTTTCTTTTCTTTTTAAACTTTTCAAAAGATCTTTGATAAAATCGATTTCTGGAGAATTATCTTTAGAGTACTTTTTAGGTCTTAAAAATGGAGTTTTTCCACCATATTTATTTATAATTTTTCTATATTTTTCTGAGTCAGTGGAAAATACTATTCTATTGATATATTTAGATTTTTTAGCATTACTTAAAATATAATTAAATAAGGGCTTTCCATTAAGTTTTTTGATGTTTTTATCCTTCAACCCCTTTGATCCGGAGCGCAAACCTATAATTGCTAAAATTTTTTTTGACATTTTTTTTTAAGTAATAAATAAATTTTTTTATACGTTGGTGATGAAATCTTATGTTTTTTTGACAATTTAACAATAGATCCTATTTGTGTCTCCAATTCTGAATTAACCCCATTATTAATATCTCTTTGTAAAGAGGTAGTTAAATTATCTGGAAAAGTTTTAATCAAATTTATAACATTTTCATAATTATCCTTAAAATTATCATTTTTTTTAGAAATTATTAAAGACTCTTTAACCAGTGTATTAAGTTTTTTCATCCTAGATTGTGAACTTCTAATTTGGCCTAAATTACAATTATATAAAGCTGTTACTGCTGAAATTGCACTTAATCTTATTAACTTTGACCAAATAACATCTGAGTTTTTTGGTTTAATTTTTACTTTAATATTAATTTTATTGAGAATTTTCTTAATTATTCGAAGATCTTTTTTATTTTTCTTTTCAGAAGAAATTAAAACTTCAGGTGGGTTATTTGAGCTATGTAAAATTTGATGTTTTTTATTAATTTTAGAAACAACTTTACCAATATTAGCAATAAAAAGATTATTTTTAAATTTTTTTTCAAGTATTTCAAAATGCGCTATACCATTTAAAAATGGAACAATTAATGCTTTGTCATTATTAATTTTATTCAAGTGTTTTTTTAAAAATTGATATTTAGAGCATATAAAAATTATTTTTGCATCTTTTAAGTTGCTATTTATATCTATTTTTGCTTTTAAATTTCTATAATAATTACTTTTTAAATTAAGAGTAATATTATTTTTTTTATTTTGTTTACTAGATGAAATTTTATATTTTTTATTTGCTAACAAAATTCCTAACAATCCCCCTATACCACCTAAACCAGTAATACCAATTTTATATTTTTGCACTGAAAACTTTTTCTAATTTCGTTTCATTAAGATTACAACCCCATCCGGGATTTTCAGGAACTTTTAGATATCTACCTTTTATTTCAGGACTTACGTTGAAAATTTTTTCAACACCTTTCGCTTCATCAATATCTATTTCGCCAATGTAGAAATTAGGTATCATGGCTGCAAAATTTGCAGACATTAAAGTTCCTAAATAACCATTATAATTATGAGTTGTGATTTTATATTTTTTGAGATTACAATAATCTGCAATTTTTTTAGATTCTGTTAAACCATTCCAAGGCAAATCTATAGATATAAAGTCAATACAACTTGTATCTATAAAGTTTTTTAGATTATCAAGTTCCATTAACGTTTCACCAGTTATTAAAGGTATATTAGTCTCTTTTTTTAAAGATATTAAAGGTTCAGCAAATAAACTATCTATTTCTAACCATTTAATTCGAAACTTTTCTAGAGTTTTTGCAACTCTAATAAGATCTTTTGTTTTAAAATTAAAATTTAAATCAACTGCAATGTAAATATCTTTATTCAAATATGAATTGAGTTCATTTATCCAAGCATTTATCTCCTTTAATATATTATCTTTAAGTTCAAGATCGGGATTTTCAAAATCCACAACATGACCTGGCATGTAAATCTTTGGTCCCTCATTAAATATTGCTAAATTAGTTTTAATAACTTTAAATTCTGTTTTATTAATTTCTTCACAAAATTGTTTCACATCTTTTAAAGATTTTATTGCTGGCTTTTCAAGTAAATTAGGTGTTCGAACTCTTGTCGTACCGCAATGAGACCAGTACATTTCAATTTTTTCACGATTTTTCTTGCCAAAAAGAGCATGAACAGGTTTATCATTGTTTTTTCCTGCGATATCCCATAATGCATTTTCAACTGCTGAAATAACTCTTTGAATTAGTGATCCAGGGCTACTTCTTGATTTGGTTTTTAATTTCCAGACAATTCTATCTATGTTTAAAGCATCTTCATTTAAAATTAAACCTTCGAAGTCTTTTAAAATTCCAATAAAACCATTTAAGTTTTTGAAGGTATCGGTACATTCTGCCCAGCCAATAAAATTTTTTTCTGTGCTAATTTTGATAAATGACCATTGACGCCATCCGGCTAAATAAGTAAATAGTTCGATATTTTTTATTTTCATAATTTTTTAATATTTGGCTTAGCAAAAGCGTATAAAGTATATTTTTTACTAGGTTCAATTATTCTTTTCATTACTAAAGTTTGTAATCTACATCTAGATAATAAATCCTTAAATGATTTTCTTGAAAAAATGTGGTGATGATCGACAAAAAATTCTTCTCTGAACAATCCTTCCTTACTTTTTGCAGCACCTTCACCGTCAGGTACTTCAATATAAATAATACTATTTTTTAACATATTTTTATTAAGTTTTTTTAAAATATTTTCTGGATTATTAATATGCTCTATTACTTTGTTTAGAGTAATTAAATCGTATTTTTCTTTTGATTTAAAATTTTCTATAAATTTGCCTTTTACTTTTAATTTAAATTTTTTCATAAATTTAATGTTATTTTTATCAGGTTCAATTACATGTATATCTAAATTCTTCACTTTTTTGGATAGTTCTATGGGAAAAATTCCAAATCCTGAACCTACATCTAAAATTTTATATTTCATTTTTTTGAAATTCAAAAATTTTATTATTCTTTTTACACGTTGAAAATTGTCTGATTTTTTCTTTAATGATAAAAGAAAATCATATTTTTTTTTGATATCTTGTCCGTAAGAGATATTTGAGTAAGACTCTTTATATATTTTTTTAAAATTAACATTGCTTACATTCATATAGTGTCCACAAAATTTACATTTGAACAATTTTCTAAAATAATTTTTTTTTTTATAAACAGGTTCATTTGTAGGTGGTTTCGAAAATTTCTTTTTTAATAAAATTTTTTTTTTACAGTTATAACAATTCATAAATTAAATTTTTTGAAGTTTGTTAATTCTTTAACAATAAAAATTTTTTCTTTTTTAATATAATTTCTAAATAATCTTATTTTATTTTTATGCACTAAAAAAATATAAGTTCTTTTAAAGGCATTGGAAACTAAAAATGTTCTAAATCCAAAATTTTTTAGTCTACTATTAATCGAGGGTGTAGCATAATAACCCCAGTCTTTTTTACAAATATCATATTCACTTTTTTTACTTTTGAGAGTAATTTGATTATTATTTTTTAATTTAATTGAACCACAATCTTTGATTTTAATTTTTGTGATTCCAACTTCAAATATTCTATTTTTTTTTTTAATTTGCATTAAGTTAAGGGTTTTTTCAATTTCCACTTTCCTTTATGTTTGAACCATATTTTTTTGTTTCTAAATTTTTCACATATTTGAAAAAATTTTTTTTCAGTTATATTAATTAGCTTACAAAATTTTTTAATATCCTCTTTTGGAGTTTTAAAACCTATTTTTTTTATTATTTTTATTGCCCTATTTCTAGATAATCTATTATTTCTTATCTCTAAACTTAAATTATCAAAATTTCTAGAAAACCCAAATTTGTATATCTTTAAAAAATGATGGATTGAAATTAAATCATCATCAATATCAGCATAATTATAAATTCCAGTTTTTGGTTTTGATATTTTTTTAAAACCAAATTTTTTTGCAACTTTGTAAGTTTTATAAGGATCCCACTTAAAATAATCACCTATAAATAATGATTTTGGAATTAATGAGATATTTTTTGCTTTTTTGTTTTTAATAAATGGAGCCATTTCTTTTTCTGTAAGATTGCTATCAATCCAATCTTCAGCCGTAGTATTAAAATTTATTCCATATTTTTTAATCCACTTATTATCTAAAAGTTTTAATTTTTGATCCTCTTTAGTTCCTCCATACTCATTAGCTGAATTTTCACCCCAAAAAATATATGGGATAGAAAAATTTTTAGCCAAATTATAAGATATATTCCACATTGCCATATGCATTGGTATGCCGACTGCTCCAAATTTTATAAAAGCTTTTTTTAGAAATTTTTTTTCAGCGAGTTCGTTAACTGTGAAATCTATGTGGTGTACGCCTAACTTCTTTAAGTTATCAAGATTTTTTTGTCCAATTTTATTTCTAAGCAAGGGCTTATATGTAAAAGTAAGCGGACTTAAACCATATTCTATCAATTTAATTATTTGCCAGGTACTGTCTTTTCCACCACTAACTGGCACCAGACAATCGTAAAGAAGTTTCTTTTTTTTTATATCTTTAACTATTTTTTTAAAATCCTTACTTTTTTTTGTCCAGTTTATTTTAATCTTATTTTGATGACTATAGCATGCCGAACATTTACCATCAGACATTAAAACAATATTTGGTCTTGTATCAGGTAGTATACAATGATTACAATATTTCATTCTAAGTTTTCTAAAAAAAGTTTTACGGACAAAAAATTAAATAAAAAATTATTTTCTACTCCATTAAATTTTCTATTTTTGTTTAAAAATTTTTTAAAAATTTTTTTGTCTATTATACTAAAAATTTCATTTTCGCTGATAAGATATTCAATATTTTTCGAATTAAAATTTAATATATCTTTAATTGAGGCATTGAAACCAGTTTTTTTCGGGTTCATTCTTATCTTTTCTGGAACAAAACCATCTATTATTTTTCGCAAAGGCCATTTAGCCAGTCCGTTTTTGATGTAATACTTTGAGGGCATATTAAAAGCACATTCAAATAGATTTTTATCTAAAAACGGTGAACGATTCTCTATAGAATGATACATACCGTTTAAATCATCTTCTTTTAAAACTACTGGCACTACCTCGTTAAACATTTCATTTGCTAATCTATTTTTCATTAAAGATTTGATATAATTTTTATCTTTAAAATTATTTTTTTTTTTTTGATTAAACATGCTTTTTTTGAAATTTTCGTGTTGATATATATGTTTTCTAAAATTTTTATCTTTAATATAAAGATCGCTATTCTTTAAATAATCATTTCTTACAAATGGTTTTATAATTTTAGTCCAATTTTTTCTTGATGTTCTCAAAAAATTTTTATCATTTTTAATTTCATTTAAATAAAGTAGATGATGATCATAGTAACCTGAAAACATTTCATCACTGCCAATTCCACTAATTGAAACTTTGAATTTATCTTCTTTGACTTTTTTATAAAGAATGAAATTCAAAAGAGAGCTAATGGTTGCTACAGGGCTATCATGATAACTTATCTGTTCTTTTAAGATATTTATGAAATTAATATTTTGAAAATTAATTTTAAGATTTGTGTGTTCGGCACCCAAATATTTATTGGCATAACTAATTAATTTGCTTTCGTCATATCTTGGATCATTGCTTGTAATACTATATGTTTTTAAATCATAATTAAAATGTTTCTTAGCAATAAAAGCGAGAGAATTACTGTCAATTCCACCGCTCAAAAAAAATGCTATTGGAAAATCAGATCTTAATCTTATTTCAATTGATTTAAAAAGTTTTTCTTTTATTTTCTCAAAATAATTAAGTTGATCTAATTCTTCAATTTTAGATTTAATTTTCCAATATTTAAATTTTTCTATTTTGTTATTTCTTATTTTGAAAAAATATCCGGGAGGGACACTAAAAATATCTTTGTAATTAGTTTTATAGTCTTTATTTAATATTTTATAACCATATCTTAAAAAGTTTTCTAATTTATTGTAATTAATTTTTAATTTATCTTCATATAAACATTTTATGAATTTAATTTCAGACCCAAAATAAAATTCATTTGGTTTCCTCAAATAAAAAAGAGGTTTTTCACCAAATCTATCTCTACATAGATACGAAACTTTACTGGTTGAGTTATAATAAAAGAAAGCCCACATTCCCTCTAATTTTTTTACAGCATTAATACCCCAGCAATCTAGTGCTTTAATTAAAACTTCAGTATCAGAATTAGTATAAAATTTATATCCTTGTATTTTAAGTTCATCTCTTATCTCAATGTAATTATAGATTTCTCCATTAAAAATTATTGTTTTATCTTTAAAATTATATGGTTG
>MDSZ01263129.1_pt1 | contig 11924 bp, 8 predicted proteins | sample 811201 | NCBI WGS metagenome assembly MDSZ01 (sample SAMN05326647, study PRJNA326480) | marine metagenome | isolation source: seawater | place: Indian Ocean: North | collected 2010 | reverse complement strand
GAAAGGATTAGTTGAGATTCTTCCCGGACAAAAAGGAAGTGTCTTCGGGCAGTCCGGCGCAGGAAATCCAAACCCCAAGAGGCTGTTTGTGAACAAGAAAGAAATTGAACTCAGGCAGACCCTTCAGCAAGCCGAGTTGCTTGATGCCTTTGCCCTGGCGATCAACCAGGGCAACAAGGCGTTTCAGACGCCTGGAGAAATGGGCCTTCGGGATATCCGCATTGTGGAAAAAGTTTATGAGTCAGCAGCGAAAGGCGGACTCAAAGTGTTCATTTGAACAGCTTCAAAACCTGCAAATGAACACGTTGAAAATGAAAATGAAATTCGATTCAAAACCGCGGATTATGGCCTGCAGCATTAACGGCGGCAGATTGACCAGTCTGTATGTGATTGAAACAACGAAATGAGTCGCTCTACGCAGCGTGATAGAACAATTCATATTGTAAAGCTGAGAATGGAACGATTCAGCTCTTCGACTTGGAAAATGATATCGGTGAGCAACACAACCTTGCTGCATCAAAGCCAGAGGTCGTTCGCACGCTCAAGACGATGCTCCATGATTGGCGCAAAGCAGTAGATGCCAAAATGCCCTATCCCAAAACGGCAACATCAACACCCGCTTCCGGTGCCCGCGTTGCAACATCGATCAACAATCGCCTCCCAGCTGAGGTCAAGAAATTTGCGCCTGGGTGGGAAGTCAGAAACTGGGGTGGCCTTGCTATGAAGCCAGGCCTTCGAAAGACATGGCAGGGGCGCACGAATGTCCTCATGACGCACCCACAAAGCAGAGATCAGCCCTGTGTGTTATCGCTTCAAACGGATATTCCATCTGGGAAAAAGACGACTCTTTGTTTTGCGGTCACAAGTCATCCGAAGGAAGATTGGAAACTGTGTGTCCGTATTAACGGCGAGGTCGTTCTGGAAAAAACAATCACTGGTGTGTCGTGGCAGGAATGTGAAGTTGATCTTTCAAGCTATGCCGGTAGACCCGTCACGATCGAATTGGAGAATCACGCGAACGGGTGGGCCGTTGAGGCTGCCTACTGGAATCAACTCACACTCGTCCAGTAGGCATCATTCCAGACGGAAGACTCCCTGGCCAGTCGGAGAAGAGGTTGTGACATACACGTTGCCCTCTTCATCCTGACCAAATCCAAAGATCGGTAATCCATTCCAGGGAATGGAGTAATTGTTTACTGTCTGGGTGTCATCATCAAAAGAAAGTGCCCAGAGCAGTCCGCTTACAAAATCACCATAGAGATAGGCACCGGATAACTCTTTGATCTTGTTTCCTCGGTACACGCAACCGCCTGTGATCGATTTTCCAATCTGGTGATCATATTGCCACAGAGGTGGTCGGTACGGATCAGACGGTGATGGTGTTGTTTTTGAGCCAAAGGAAAGGGTGCCTTCGAATCGGCTCCAACCATAGTTGCCACCTTTTTCAACAATGTCGATTTCTTCCCAGAGTTCCTGTCCAACATCAGCAACCCATATCCGGCCGGTTTCACGATCACATGAAATCTGCCATGGGTTGCGAAAGCCGTATGCATAAATTTCAGGTCGTGCTCCAGAGCGGCCAACAAAAGGATTATCCGAGGGCACGCCGTAGGCATTTCCTGAATCCTTTGTATCGACATCAATTCGCAGAATTTTTCCAAGCAAGGTGTCGAGATTTTGTCCGCCATCAAATGGATCATTTCGACTTCCACCATCCCCCAGACCGATATAGAGAAAGCCATCGTTGCCAAATGCAATGGAACCACCGTTATGATTTTTAAACGGTTGATCAATCGTCAGCAAAATTTCTTCACTCGATGGGTCTGCCTGATCAGGATTGTCGGACCGGACACGAAAGCGAGAGATTACTTCAGTCTGTGGTGTTGATGCCACGCTGTAACACAGGAAAAATTCTCCGTTGTCCTTGTGGCGTGGATGAAAGGCAAGGCCAAGCAGACCTTCCTCATTGGCTTTCTTCCAGAGCGCTGTTGATGGACGCATGTCTAAAAAAAGCTTGCCGTCTTTTTCACCAGGTTGAAAGACATGAATCATGCCACCTTGATCCAGTATGAATCGTCTTCCAGATCCATCATGTGCATGCGTCACAAGTAGTGGACGAAGGGGAAGCACGGGTTTGCCGTCAGCAGACTCTGCTGACCAGCCTTCCCACTGGGCGGATGGAAACGCAGGAACGGCTTTGATACCTAGCGTGCCATCGATGGGCTCTTGGACACCGCCTGCAGGAATTTCACGAATCTTGATCGAGCGGAACGCAACCTCATTCCCGTGATCCTGGAGACACAGATGACCACGCGTTGCTTTTCCGAATTGGGGGAATTTTGAGAACTTACTTTTGGCTACCCGTTCATTCCAATCCTTGCTTCCTTTTTTGAAACGATAGTAGTTCAAACCATTGATGCAGACCTCTCCAGAGTCAGGTGCAACACGCAGATAGACATGGTTCCACTCACCAGCCGGGCGTGTGGCATCAAGTTCTGATACCGTTCGTCCTGCCGCTTCTTCAGTCTTTTTGACCCATGCAGGAATCTGTGGTTGGTAGAGTTGATACAAAAAGCCGGCTTTTTGTGTTTCATGTCCACCAACATTATCGAGAATCTGTATCTCTGGGCCACTGTGCCAAGGTCGCTGGCCATCTTCTGTCACGTGAAACATGATGCCACTGTTTCCACCAGGACTAATGCGATAGTCCAGTTGGAGTTCAAAGTTTTCAAACTGGTCTTTTGTGATGAGATCGCCGGCACCTTTTTCTGCACGAACCAGCGCACCATCTTCCACTCGCCACCCATCACTAACGGTTTCTTGTTGATAATTACGAAAACCATCTGTGGATGTGCCATCAAAGATCAGTCGCCAGCCTGAACGTTTTTCTGATTCAGAAAGCGTGTTGGGCTCCTGAGCAAGAGTCACACGAGAAAAAAGCACGATGAGAACGAGGGCAAGTTGAAATCGCATGGCATTGATCCTGAGGAAACATGTCTCCCAAACAGTATACGCGTCTTTTTTCCAGAATGTGATAGATCATAGGGCACACCGTCAGACCGTCTGTGCACCGGGATTTTCTGGACGTTTATGGTATCTGACGAATGGCAAGTACCTGGTCTGGAGACATCCCTGCCTGTCGCAGTTCCCGTATGGAAAGTCCATCAGCTCGTTTTGCAAGTCGGTGGCCTTGGGCATTACATACAAGGGGCGTATGGCACCATGTCGGCGGTTGCCAGTGGAGTGCTTCATAGATCAGGAGTTGCCGAGCAGTGCTTGTCAGAAGATCTTCACCGCGAACAACCTCCTGAATCTCCATCGCGTAATCATCTGCCACAACAGCCAACTCATATGATGGCAGATCATCACGACGCCAGATGACAAAGTCACCAAAGTCAACACCTGCCGTGCGAGTGATCGTGCCACATCGTGCATCTTCAAATTTAATTGTCTGACCGTCTGGCACCTTGAATCGCCATGGAACCGTTCCTGGTGCATGGGCTCTGTCCCAGGATGGAGGACGGAGCGACGGAGGAAATATCTCACCTTCAGCATGAGGGGCCACGGCAGCGTCTGCGACATCCTTCCGGGAATGAGGGCTTGGATAGATCACACCGGCCGCCTCAAGACGCTTCCAGATTTCCAGATACCAGTCGATTCGTTGGCTTTGACAATAGGGAGAATGTGGGCCTCCGATGTCTGGCCCTTCTGTCCATTCAATCCCAAGCCAGTGAAGATCATCGATGGCTGCCTTCACAAACGCTGGGCGACAACGGGGGCCGTCCAGATCCTCGATCCGCATGACAAGCCCATCAGAAGAGGCGTTTTGTGCAGCGGTTGCAAAGGTTTGGGCATGCCCTGCATGAAGCAAGCCGGTCGGTGTAGGAGCAATACGTCCGCGTGGCATAGGAGATGGAATAAGCTGGGAAGGGTCCACAAGCTACAAAAATAGCCGGGAAAAAGAGTCATCTGTCTTGTTTTTCCCTCGAAGAGTATATTCCAAATGTCTGCCTGTTCGTTATCCTTCCTGGCAGAATTCCCATTTCCCCGCCTTAGAGGTGATTCGGTTCCATGGACCTGTCCAAGATTCGCAACATGGGCATTTCAGCCCACATTGACTCCGGTAAAACAACACTGTCAGAACGCATCCTCTTCTACGCTGGTCGTATCCATCGTATTCAAGAAGTGAAGGGTGGTGGTGACGGGGCCACGATGGATTACATGGACCTCGAAAGGGAACGAGGCATTACCATCACCAGTGCTGCGACAAGCGTGACCTGGGAAGATCATGGTATCAACCTTATCGACACTCCCGGCCACGTGGACTTTACCGTCGAAGTTGAACGTAGTCTTCGAGTGCTCGATGGTGCAATACTCGTGTTGTGTGCTGTTGGTGGCGTCCAGAGCCAATCGATGACGGTTGATCGCCAGATGCAGCGATATAAGGTTCCACGCCTTGCGTTTGTCAACAAGATGGATCGAACAGGTGCAAACTTTGAGCGTGTCGTTGGGCAACTGCGTGACAAACTTGGATGTGATGCGGTTCCACTTCAGATGCCAATTGGGAAAGAGGATAACCTTGAAGGGGTTATTGATCTGATTGCCATGAAGGCCATCTATTTTGATGGTGCAAATGGTGAGAATGTTCGTACGGAGGACATTCCTGAGGCACTTGCCAAAGATGCTGCGGAGCAGCGTCACGCTATGCTTGAAGCGCTTGCCATGTACTCTGATCCAATGATGGAAAAGCTTCTTTCAGAAGAAGAGCCAAGTGAAGAAGAGATTCATGCCGTTGTGAAGTCAGCTGTACAAAATCAGAGCATTACGCCGGTCTTTTGCGGATCTGCCTATAAAAACAAAGGCGTGCAGCCACTCCTCGATGCCATCGTGTCCTATCTCCCAAGCCCGGTGGAGAGGAAAATTGTCGCCAAGAAGTGGGATAACCCAGATGAGCTGATTGATCTGACGCCAGATCCCACAAAGCCTTTGGTCGCAATGGCCTTCAAGATTGTTGATGATCCGTATGGTCAGTTGACCTTCATGCGACTCTATCAGGGGTCGGTTCGTAAGGGTGAAACCTATATCAATCAGCGAACCAGTCAGAAGCAGCGTTTCAGTCGTATTGTGCGAATGCATGCCGACAAGCGTGAAGAAATGGATACTGCTGAAGCTGGTGATATTGTTGCTGTCATGGGTGTCGATACGGCAAGTGGTGATACGTATTCCGATGAGCCCAAATACTGCACGCTTGAAAGCATGTATGTGCCAGACTCCGTCATCAAAATGGCGATTACACCAACCAACCGTGATGGTCTTGATCGGCTTGGAAAGGCACTACAGCGATTTACGCGAGAGGATCCAACATTCCGCGTCGCAACTGACGACGAGACCGGTGAGACCGTTATTGCCGGTATGGGTGAATTGCATCTTGATATCTATGTCGAGCGGATTCGTCGTGAGTTCAAGGTCGAAGTAGAAGTTGGTGCACCGAAAGTCAGTTATCGGGAAGCTCCTACCAGACCAACAGACTACGAATACAAGCACAAGAAGCAGACGGGTGGTTCAGGTCAGTTTGCGCATATCGTTGGAAAGCTTGAGCCGTTGCCGGAAGATGAGCCAGAGACGTTTGAGTTTATTGATAAAATCGTGGGTGGACGTATTCCTCGTGAATACATTCCATCTGTGGAAAAAGGGTTTCGCACAAGCCTTGAAAAGGGGCCCATCGCAGGCTTCCCGATTGTGGGGGTCAAGGCGACGCTGTCAGATGGTTCCTATCACGATGTTGACTCATCAGATATGGCGTTTCAGGTGTGTGCCCGTACAGGTTTCCGTGAGGCCTTCCTGAACACCAAGCCAGTGTTGCTTGAGCCGATCATGAAAATGGAGGTAGAGGTTCCGGCTGATTTTCAGGGGCCAGTGACGGGAGAATTGAACAAACGACGTGGCCTGATTGTTTCCACGGAGACCGTGGGAAATATCTCAACGATCATTGCCGAAGTACCACTTGCTGAAACATTTGGGTATTCAACGGACCTGCGAAGTATGACGCAGGGCCAGGGTGTCTTTACCATGGAATTCTCAAAATATCGAGCGACTCCGGGCAATATCCAAAAGGAAATTGTCGAGGAGCGAAAGAAGGCCGAACTCGCAGCGGCTAAATAACGTTAGGTCGCTTTGGTTCGGCTGCTTTTTCGAGGCTCCATGCGATACGTGCTTTCGAGTAGAAAAAATCCAATGGCGCCTGCGGCCAGGCCAGCCATCCCGCTTGCAAGACAGACGCCCGTGAGCCATGTCCGAGCCGACTCGCTGACCGTGTCTGCAAGTGTGCTCCATGGGTTTGTGACAGCAGCGATGAGCAAAAATAGCCCCATGATGGAGAGCGTTGTCAGGATATGAAACCACGTTCGATGAGTTGCTGTTCGTGTAAAGAGTTGCGGCATATCTGCAGCGAGCATTGTTGTCTCACTCCCGGTTTTCCAGATCCGGTCCGTTGGTTCGATATGCCCTGTCCGGGCCAGCTTTTTCATGCGACGAGATGAATAGGGCCCATGCCGTTTTCCATCGCTTTTCTTGTAGTACCAGTGACGACGAGACATGATGAAAACGTACCAGGAACAGAGAGAATGCCGGTGTGTCTGCTATACTTCCAATAGGGGCATCCTACGAGATTTCCAATGAACGACACAAACCAGCAGAAAAACATAGCAGCGCCTGAACTTGAAGAAGGCCCGCCGCTGAAGCAGATTCTCTCGTGGCTTGGGGATGAGGACTCTCATGAATTTCGTCCTGTCCTGCGGCCGCCGGTGCCTGTGTTGACTGTGCTGGATGACGGCTCTCAAGAGACAGGTGAAGAGCATCGGATTCGAACGGAGTCCTTCAGTATTGGTCGAACGACAGGCCACCTTGTGCTGCCAAATGATCCATCGCTTTCCGGGACGCATGCGGAAATCCGTAGACTTCCCTGGAAGGGTGCCTATCAATGGCACTTGTGTGATCTTGGAAGTGTGAACGGATCGTTCGTACGAAGTCTGCGATCTGTATTTTATGAAACCTCCGTCATGATCATTGGATCCAGACGATTTCGACTGCGTAATCCATTGCGTCCGAGCGTGAAGCATGTGTCGACAACAGACACCAACAGGATGGATGCTGTTTCTGCTCCTGAGACTGTCTGGCCGGTATTGATCGAGGCCTCAGAAAAACCCGATGCCATCCAACTCCCATTGCGGAGTGAAACCATGACCATTGGACGAACAGGTGGTGGGGCAGATATTGAGCTGGATGATCCACTGGTGGCTGACACGCATGCAATCCTGAAGCGGATGCCAGATGGTTCCTGGCTCATGGTTGCCGAGCCAACCCGCAATGGCGTATGGGTTTCCATCAGTTCAATCATGCTGACTGGAAACTGCCTGTTCAGACTCGGTGAGCAGCGGTTTCGTTTTACGCTCCCGTGAGTATCACAGGGGAGTGTGTGAGAGCGACGGCAACCATGCACCGATGATCAAAGATACCTCCAGGTGCTCAACTGCAGTGAAGCCGACCACATGACGCGCCGAAGAATTATTTGGTTTCAGGCATGCGGGGCATGCGGTCACGGTCAGTTGAAATCAGCCTCATTCAAGATGTATTTTCCACCATTTGATTGAAGCCAGCCATCAGCACGTGAAGAATTGGTGTCTAGATAGTTCGAGTTTGTTGCATTCCACCTGCTATTGGATGTCAGGAGTTGTGCGTAGACTTGTTTTGCGATGGTGTCATTCATAAATATCGTATGGCCATCGCAAAATACGACGCAGACACCGCCGGAATGATTTGATGTTGGTAACCCCGTCGCGGTTTCATTGTTGATCATCGGCACTGTGTAATTCGCTTGTGCGCCCGGCATACCGAAGACAGGTTTGGCAGATGTCCATGGATTCATGAGGTCTGCTGGGGACTGAGGAACGATTCTTGCAAAAGCATTGGCGCTGCCAGCGGCATTTTTTTCAGCATAGAGCAGGGTTGTTGATGTGCCATCCTTTCCAGAAATGACATCCAGGTTTGTTCGAGCGCCCTGAACGGAAGGTGCCCCACCACCACCAACACCAATTTGTTCGGTCATTGCACTCAGGAAAACCCCATCACCCTTAAACTGACTCCCAGCATTATTCGCGTACGCTGTACCGCCATTTGCTGAGTATGCGATAAGTGCACCGTCTCCATCAGGAGGACTTGTCGGGCATAGAAAAATTCCTAATTGGATGCTGGGCGAACCTCCACCCTCAATATCACGATACACATCCGATCGCTCCAGATTTGGCAACAGTGCGACTGGCCAAGGCCTTCCATTGAGACCGGCATTCGTGCCATTGCTATCACGCCATGAAGGAAGATAGCCCTGCTGCAGATCATGCTGCGTGGTGGCTTTCCCCAATTGGGCAATGTTGCTCTGACACGTGTTACGACGTCCGGCTTCTCGAGCGCTTTGAACCGCTGGAAGCAGGAGCCCCATGATTGAACCGATAATGGCGATCACGACGAGAAGTTCTACGAGCGTGAAGGCCTGGCGGGATGACGGGATGACTTTCATGCGAAGATCCTTTTGCTCAGCAAGGTCGAAAAAATGATATGTGCCCATGGAAACCCCTGTCTCTTAAGTATCGCCGAATTCTGTCCAAAAGTCCATGATTTACAATATTCCGAGTGTCTCAAAACCAAGTGTCTTAAAGGGGAACAAACGTGTGATGAATCGTGACCTGCCGAACCTGCCTGCTTGAGGGCTCGTAGCAGCGAATGCGGATTTCTATTCCACGCAATGGATACGGATAGGGTGGGCTTGTTTCAGCCTCCTGCGGCTCATCAATCACGCCATTTGTATTGTCATCCCGGCCATTGGTCCCCTCGTCGATGTCTCCATCCCCATCTTCATCCAGCCCGTTTGCTTCATAATGCGAACTGAACGTGTCGTAGGTTGCGTATGTTGACGTTGTGAGCACATCGTTTTGTGACGCATTGCTTGCTCTGACGCCACGTGATCGAAAGACATCGGCTGTGGGCGGAAACCCCGTTCCAGCAAGCGGGCTCGGATTCCCAGTGCCACTGCTTCCAAGGTCAACGTATGTTCCTCCGGCACTCCCTGATGACGGGTCAAACACCTTGATGTCAAAGGCAAGGACATTATCAAGGATGAGATCCTCGCCCTGCCTGTCACCTGTAAACTGAGCATCAAGATACCCATTGTTGTTGAGAGCACCGCCAATATCAAAAGGAAAGGCGGGGCCTGTCACACTGCCGCCGGCATTAGGATTGGGATTGTGAAGAAAGCGATTCTCCCGCTTGGTCAGGTCACCAAGTGTATTGGGAGTAAATAGTCCACTGCCAACTGTACGAAGAGAAATATCATAGTCACTGTAGAGGGCAGGAAGTGCCCCGGTGACCCGATTGTTATTTCCCTGAAATGGTGGAAGTCCGACATAGGGTCTGACCAGGAGTTGCCGCCGATAGAGTGCGTGCAGGGTCGTTCCAGTACTCTGTAGATCAGGCGGCTGAACATCCATTGGTTTGCAGAAATACATTACTTCCGCATGGGGCGATTCAATCGTACTGACACTCGTGCCACCATTATATCGACCCACAAATGGATCCCCGGATGACTTTGTTGTGAACATCAGGATGTCATCACAGTCTCCTGTCAGAGAGGTGCCAGTTGTTGGTTCGGATCGTATTCCTTCAATGAGTTCAAAATAGCCAAGTCCATTCTCCGGCCGAAGGGGTGGAAGGGTTTTTGCTGTGATGCCGGCCAGATCAAGGCGGAGTTGCTGGGCAATCCCACGCATCCGGCCATTCATGGTAAGGGTTGCGCGACTCCCCGAAATGCCGGTTCCGAGCATTCCAAAGAGCTGAGCAACAACACCCATGATGATCAGGGTCATGGTGGTTGCCACCAGCATTTCCACCAGTGTCAGACCGTGCCTGCATGAGCGTGGTGTGGCAGATGACCTATTCATTCGATGATCCTCCGAAGCAGGATGGCATCGCTAATGTTGTTGTCACGTCCCTGCTGGTAGGCGACGGGAATGGATCGATCAAACAGATAGAAACCTCGAAGACGCTTAATCGGTGTGATTTCAACAACACTCTGATCAGCGCTTTCTTCAAAGAAACCAATGGTGACCCACACGGCAAAGACATTCGACCGCGTGGTGATACGATCGGCCAATTGAGAGATGGTTGAATACCGGAAATAAGGATTTCGACTGGTATGACGATGAAGATGCGGCCCGATGGGATCTCCTGCGTTCTGCGGTGCCCAGTCATCACGCCAGGTCGCTTTTGGGGACGGCACCCTGTTTCGAATGGTATCCAGAAAACCGGTTGATGGTGTTTGGAAAAGTGCCTCCGTCCACTGTGGCGCCCGATCGAGTCCAGTGGTCGTCTGCACATCGATGTCCCCGGCATAATCTCCGCTACCGAGCAACGCTCGCCAAGCCCCGGCAGCCTCGCCATCGGTATCTTCGCCATCAATGATCGTGTTGACATTGATGCGACCGGGTTCTCTGACATGCGACACATGACCATAGGCCAGTTCATCAAGACCAAGGGCCTGAAGCGCGCCTGTGTTTGCACCGACATTTGGAATCGTCGTTGCCAGCCCGGCAAAGCGACTGGGCACATGGACAAAGTCGAGGAGGCTCATGATGTCGCCTCCGCTACTGGTTCCGCCATTGGTATCGCCGGCACCGCCGGCATCACTTCGGCCAGTAATGGCATCCCATGGTGCAGGGGGTGTTTCGTCTTCCCAGAAACCAGGAAGGTGAGCAAGTTTTGGGGTGAGATCTGTTTCGACGGAGTAGTGCTTGAGGAGATTGAAAGGCGAGGACGTTGGCACAAGGCTAAGTTCCACGCTATTGGCAAAGGGTCGATTTGGAAAAAAGAACCAAGGAAGTTCGGGGCCTTCCGAAGGTGATGCCGTTGGGTCCGGGCTGCGGGCTGGAGGGTCAGCAAATGTGTGCGTAGGTGCGAGGGGGCTGGTTGGCGTCAGGACGATTGGATCGACGGTAGGATCATCGGGCTGCTGTGTTGCCGGAGCACGTGCTGCAATATCTTCCTTGGAACGCATGGCCTCGCCATCGCGGAGATCGGTTTTCGCTGGGTCCACGCGGCTGTTCCACAGATTATCTTCCTGAGTGTCATCCATTTCATCCTTGCCGCCACGTTCGACGGATTCGGCTGTCAGAACATTGTCTCGACCAAAGTCTTTTTGCTGATTGAGATAGGTCAATGGATTGCCACCAGAATAGCCTGGTTCGTCATAACACAGGCCCGCTCCATTGTTTGAAAAGTTGACCACTGCCAGATCCACCGGCATGGAATCAACCGTGATGTAAGGATTCGTTGTTGGGTGCCAGGGCCTCGTGGGATTGGCAAGCCTTTGCAGGTGAATGACAGCAAAGTTTTCATGGGTTCCATTCTGCATAAGAATCGGTTTGTCATTCGCATCCAGCAGGGCTTTGCTTGTAATGTCGGCTGCGTTATCAAAATCAGTTTGTGAAAGTGAGTCGAGGGGCTTGTCAATTGGTCCAGCTGTTAACGGAGCGTTGAAAACACCCTCTGCAAGTACGTCGTATGGTGTGTCCGAGTCATGCTTGGTTGTCGGGATCGTCAGGGTGCCTTGAAGATTGTTTTCGTCTTCAAATGTCAGCACGTCCCCATCAGGTGGACTATCTGTATCACTGCAGTCAAACGGTCGTGCAGAGCCGACAACTGTCTGACTCGACAAGGGGGAGTTAGGTGCTGATGAAAGCCAGAACACGCCATCCGATGGGGGTGGATCGGTGACGTCGTTTTCTGAGAGATCACCAGTAGGGCTGGCCTTCAGCTGTGGAGTTGGCTCAGCGAAGTAGAAGGCTCGCTCAACGTCTGGCCCACCAGAGCGACTTGGG
>MDSZ01260343.1_pt1 | contig 11924 bp, 21 predicted proteins | sample 811201 | NCBI WGS metagenome assembly MDSZ01 (sample SAMN05326647, study PRJNA326480) | marine metagenome | isolation source: seawater | place: Indian Ocean: North | collected 2010 | reverse complement strand
TGCGGCGTAACAGATCGCTTGACCCATTCTTCCCACGCCTAATACTGCAACTTTCATACTTATTGTATGTGAATTATTCTTTCCATGTTAGTTTTATTAAATTTTCTCCAAAAAATTGTCGAGTAAAAGCTAAAACATGGTCTGTTTTAAAGGATTTACAGGTGTATATGTCCACGGAAAAAAACCTTGGTTTTCTATCATCCCATGCGTATATGTGCATACCCGATTCCTTCCAGTGCATCCAACAGCAATGGCCGTATCCGCTGGCGTATCCCGTAATGGGTTTACTTACGGGTGTCATATTTAAAACCTTGGATATATCTTTACAAAAAGAAGCCATATCAGCCGACGAAAATGGGTTATATAAGGTTCCTTCCACTATCATCCTCTGCCTACAAATATCTGGTGCTAAATCTTCCCAACTCATTACGAATCCCTCCAATCTTTAGTGGGAGAAGATGGCTCAACATCATTCTTCCAGTGTTGTATTGATAAAAAAGCTCCCCCTTTACCGCCCGTAGTCCCCCCATGTGGAGTTGTTGGTTTCACCCTAAAGTATTTTAAGAAAGCGTCTGCGTAAAAAGATTCCTTGTCTTTTAAGTTGTCAAAATCTTTTAACTTATCGTGATCTCCAGCTTGTTGACCATCAATGGTGAGAAACAAGTCTCCACCAACATAAGCCTCGTAACTATCCATGTTGGGGTGAGTATGAGAGGATACCGAGCTATTCGGGGGCAATATAAACAATTGGACTTGTAAATTTTTTTGTCTGTATAGAGTTATACCAGAAGTAGAATTATCACTAACATGACTAGAAGGAGATGTATATAGACAGTTATCTTGAACCGTCCTCATTGGAAGGCATCTTTCTTTTTTGGCTCTTTTTATATACCAAATTGCGAACCACTCCAAAAGATTCTCTCCTTTGTATTTTTCGTAATCAAACTCTTTATCTATCTCAATCATAAACGTAACGCTTATACCCCCACCAAACATTTCTTAAATACCACTCAAGGTAGCTTGCTTTAATCCAACTGTCTGTAGCTTTTAAGTTTTTAATTTGCTTCTCTATTTGTCTTATTTTTTTACAAAAATCTTTACGCCTTGAGTAAGGTGGAATGTAAGAGGGTCTTATCCCATTTTTAGAGGCTTTCATTTTGTCAAATACTCCTTTATTTGGAACAGATTGGTTTCTCCGAGATACCATACTTGGCAACTATATTTTCCTAACGCGGGCCAATCCATTACATTCTGAATCATAAACAAATGATTTATTTCTTTCTGGTCGTTGACGTGAGTGAATACGCATTCAAGTCTTGTAAACCCATCTTCTGCTAACTTAAGTATTATTTGCGGCTTTATATTAACTAGCCCCCCAACAACTCTCTCGCAGTATTTTTTGCTCGCCGTTGGGTTCTTTGTCATCTTAACAGACTCCAAATCTTGCCCCTTCTCCGCGACCCCACTCAATAATAAATGGTATACATAACGGTCATGGACGCCATCTAATTTACTGTAAAACGAATCTTCGGCATCTGCGCTGTATATGAATCGTTCCACCATTTACCTCTTGATCTTGGGTTCCTCAAAACTTTTTTAAGTCTTACGACTTCTGCTTCGAGAGATGTTATTTTGCGTTTCAACTTATAAATTTCGGACTCTTTCATTTTATGGCTTCTCGTGTATTTCCGATGGTAAAAGTTCGTGAAATTCCCATTTTTGTTTTTGCGATTCGCTTCCGTCGCCTTTTTGTTTTGATTCTTTTTTTCCGTCGCCACCCTTTTTACCTTTAGCTCCTTCTAATTTTGTAAGTTTCCCTAAGACTGGTTGCCCACCTCTTAATTTACCCATTACCTTTTTTTCAAGTTGCTCATGCAACTCCCTATCATAGCTAAGTCCGTAAAGCCTTGGTTCGTTTTCTTCTCTACTATAGCCGAAAAACCTTGCTAAAAAATTTGACTCAGGCTCACCAGCGTTTTCCATTAAAATATAAATACCTCCCTCTGATTTTGTTATTTTATTTGGCTCTTTGATAACCACCCAATGAATCAACCCCTTTTCAGGCATATCATTTGATAAGGCGGGCCATCCTAAAAAACTAGCGATAGAAGACCAAAAAATTACAGTGAAAAGGCAAAAAACTGAAATACAGGCGGTCTTTAGATACCATTTTAAAGCCGACTCATTAAGAACCCAGAAGGTTAATCCCCCAAAAACAAGCAATAATATAGGAAGGGCAACATTCATACATTATTTTACCCTCGCCCCTGAAAGTTTTCTATTTTTTCATCGAGCAGAAGGCACTAAATTGGCTGGAAGTTCGTTAACTTCTGTAACTTCTCCACCAGCATTAGTCTTGAATCGGAAGCCAATTTTTTCTTGCCCAGTAGATTCAAATACTCTTTCTTTGACCGCTATTTCTTTGAAAGGCTTTACTTTCACCAGCTTGATAGTGCATTTGACAGGCTCCTCGTCTCTTTTCGAGTAAACATGAACTGTTACAATATTTTCCCCAGCTAACACACCCCTAAAAGATACTATCTCCTCGTGAAATTTAACCATTTTTCCATCAACGCCTTCGGGTAACTGGTTGTTTCTGCGACCCAGAGCATCGTGATCTAAACTAATCAAGCTACCATCCCCGCCTTCTCGCCTGTTAAAAGAAACTATATGCCCCGATGCGGCTTGAACATATAAGTCTAAATCATCTCCGCTTTCAGCATCCCATGTTAGAATTACCTCATATAAAACATTCGGTGGACGAGATTTTGTTTTCTCTTCTTCGGTTTTTAAAAGAAATAAAATTGCCACCAGCATTAAAAGACAGCAAAACAGAACGTCGATAAACGGCCTAAATGAAAAAAATCTTCTCACTTTTATTTAAATTTTTCTTTTACCCACAAATAAGGTAGCTCGATTATAGTTCTTACAAAATAGGCCGTACCGAAAAAAACAAGTAATAATATATCCTTAATTTTTTCCATTAAACTCTCCTTAACCATCGTCCCCGATAGCTTCCACAGGGCAAGCATCCATAGCTTCCGCGCATAACGCTTCTTCTTCTTCGTTTTCTGGCTGTTTAAAAACGTAAGAATATCCACCGTCATCATTGCGTGTAAAGTTTTCAGGTGCAGTTTCACGACAAAGATCACAATCAATACACTCGGTATCACAGTAATATTTGCCCTTTGCGTTATCTTCGTATTTATCTTCTTTAGTTGCCATTATTTACCTCGATTAGTTCTTCTACATGGAGTATCAATAAATCCCTCTCCGACTCTGCTTCATTAACCCTCTCTAGCATCGCCCAAACACCAATTATTAGACCGAATGAAGCTGCGATCAGAATTTGGATGACCAATTTCTCATCTCTATTTGGTTTTATTATCACCTTAAATTAATTTCACTTCTTTTTCTTCTTGGGCTTCTGAGCTTTTTTCCAAGATTTTTCATCTGGACGATCTTTATCTCCAGGTTTTGCTGGCCTGTAGTCGTCTCCCTCACGCTTTTTCTTGTCTCTGATATTATCCCAAAGACCTCTTTTAGCATGATCCTCCTCTGTGTGGGGAGCCTTCTGCTCTTTAAACTTATGGCCCTCGTGAGATTTCATACACTCCTCTTTTGAAAACCCAGCCTTTTGGCAGCGTGACATATATTGATCGTGAGTCTCGTCACTATTCGGATTCATGTCAGCGTACCCTTTTTTCATTTTATTTTTATGGTACGCTTCAGTCTCACACTCTTCGCACTCTTCAGCTACAACTTCTGCTTGAGCTAATGCTGGATAAATAGCCAACAAATCCTGCTCCTCTACAAAAGTTTCGCCATCCCACTCTGAGCCTTCAACCTTCTTGCTGCTACGCCATTGACGGCAAGACCAATAACGTGCCTTGGTTTTAGGACCGGGATTGTCGCAATTGTGTCGAGCGCGAAAACTTTTCCGACGCGCTGGATCATCGCGTTTTATTTCCATTTTTGGGTCGCCAAAATTAACTTTAACGACGTTGCCCTTTTCGTTCTTAACATAAACAGAAAACTTTTTTGGCCCTTTTGGGGTTCTAAAAGGTTTGTTTAGTGTTTTACCCTCTTTAGCTTTGATAATTTGGTTAGTGAAATCAATTTCCATTTTATTTGTTCTCTAATTTGAATTTTAATATCATTAATTGTACTTGAAGCGGTAAACTAAATACGATGCCGCAAACTGTTGTGTAAAAAGCTGTATTCAGCCCCTCCTTGAGTCCCGCGACAATTTCGCTTGTTGGTAATGAAGCATCTAAACTTCCTTCTGTTGCAAAAACCAAGCCAACAATTGTTCCGAGTAATCCCAGTGAGAAAAAATGCTCCGCAGTAAACCATCCAATATCGGCTCGCTTCAATAAATACCCTTTTGCTTCCTCTTCTTTGTTTTCATTTATTTTGTCAGCCAGATAACAAAGTCTTCCCACGTATCCCGACACGACTACATATAAGACCATAATCAGAATAGAGATATGAGAAAGATCGTTTTGAACGATTGTGGAGATAGCGTCTTTTTGTTCTGCAAAGAATACAGCCGTAAACATGACCGCATTTAACAGAAACCATTTAGTGAAAGTTGTCATAAACCTTGCTTGGTTAAAGTTTAGTAATCTATACCCGGTTCTTGTTGCTCGTAATTATTGGTGTCAGCTTCTTGAGTCATTAACTCAGCTACATAACCTGCTAAATCTTTATAATAGGGGTGCTGTTTATCTTCCCAAGTCCTAAGCATCTCTGTGAGCCTGTCAATATACTCTTGAGGCATATGAGCTTTAGATTTTTTCCACTTGCTTTTGTTATACTCTACTTCTTGAGCTTTTGCGGCTTGCTGCCTACAGACTGCGTATCTTTGTTTTTGGTCTGAAAATTCGTTCATCATTTTCTCACTACTCATACAGCGAGAGACAAACTCTTCAGCCTTTTCACCTAGTTTTCTGTCAGGTAATGGCATAACAGTATATATTACACTCAGGAATCATTTCTTTCATCATAATCTGTATAAAGAGCGCGGATTTGGTGACTTTCCCTGACCCTTGGGGGCATAATAGCAGCATACTGCTCTCTTTGTTGCTTAACGGTAAGGTATTCGTAAGTTGGGGTTCTAGGCTGGATACAAGCATCCATTTCAGCCTGTCTCCTTTGACATTCTTGAAATTTTTCCTCTTTTTCTACTTCTTCAAGATATAAGTCAAAAATTCTGTTGACTCTTGGCGAGTCAGGAGCAATCCACCAAGTAAAGCGAAAAAACAATTTAAACAAAAATAATCTCATAATTCTTCTATTCTTTTAGCTTTATCATCTATTACTAAATCGTTAGGTGGTTTGATATAATTGCCAGCAGAGCCAGTCGAAAGCTCTTGGAATTTGCACCCCCAAGAAATCAGTTGCCTCCGAGTAAATTCAAAATAACATTTCCCCTCTTTTTTTGATTTTTCTGACCCCCCGCGAGCCGTCCAGTAAATAATATACCAGCCTTCATCAAATAATTTATTTATTTTTTCGATATTTTTCTTATTTGGAATAGCTTGACTATAATCTCTGTCGCCCTCGTAGTAACAGATGGTCTCATCTACATCAACCAATGCCACTTTTTGCCCATCGGCCTCATTCTTTTTATGAGTGCCTTCCCAGTCTTTTACTTTGTCCTTACGGCCAGTGTCTTTTTTGAAGTCTTCGGAATTGAAATAGCCATCTCCATGTTTAAAATAGCCTTGCATTTTTCTCCGATGAACATATTTCTTTTTCATTTTTCTCTATTTATTATGTGTCTTATACCAAACAAAATTACCAAAGTAATCAAGAGATATAAGGCTAAGTTACTTAATGTTGTAGAAGTTATTTTGACTGGGTTTGAGGGAGGAATTATTTTGGGCTGGGCAGGTTTTTTTGGCTCACCTGAATCAGACTCTCCCCAGCCGACAACCTTCTTAATGGTTCCGCATCCCAGTGAAAAAACCATTATCGTGCAGCACAGGTAGCCTAGCAATTTTCTCATTTCATACCCTGAGGGAAAGCTAATGAGCTTCCATGATTTACTGTCCAACTAATTTCGTGAGTTACTGCTCTGAAAGTTCTTGCTGCCGATGGAAAACCGTTTCCAGACTTTTTCACTCCACCGAAAGCAAGGTGTGACTCGGCTGCGATGGAGCCTCCATTCCAGTAAATCATCCCAGCATCACACTCATCTCTCATTGTTCTAGCTTTACGAAAATCGTCAGTAAGAATACCAACAGCTAGACCATAATCCGTATCATTGTAAATATGAATAGCGTGTTCTATATTCTCGAAAGGTATAATAGCAACGTGAGGGCCAAATACCTCGTTTCTTAAATACGGAGCCTCGTGACCACGCCACTCGGAAACGTAAACAGTCGGCGTCATAAAGTTTCCTGCCCCCTCCAAGACTTCACCCTTTAATTTAACATGGGCCTCAGGGTCTTCAAAAACCATTTGGTTATACTGGCTAACTTTTTCTAAGCCTTGTTTATTAATTATCGGCCCATAATCTATTCCACTGTCAGTCCCTATGAGTGGTTGATTATTTTCAGGTGTCATAGACATGATTCCACCGTTTTGTCCTGCTGTTAGCGGGTTGCCAGTTTTAAGCTGCTTTACTCTTTCTACAAATGGGTCTACGAAATCCTGCATCAAGTCCTTGTGAACTAAAATTCTTCCAGCTGAAACGCACCTCTGGCCAGAAAGTTTGAACGCGCTGGCGACACAGGCATCCAAAGCTAGACCAAGGTCGGCATCCTCAAAAACAACAACCGCGCTTTTGCTGCCCATTTCACATGAAGTAGTTTTATGCCAGCTTTCCGCTGCAACCTTTCTTATGTGTTGACCCACTTCAGCACTACCTGTAAAACAAATGTGATCCACATCACCTTTAACAAGAGCATCTCCGGTTGCGCCTTCTCCATGCAGCACGTTAAATACTCCCGCTGGAATACCAGCTTCGTCATATATTTCAGCGCACAACTGGGAAGAGTAAGGCGCGTCCTCACTTGGTTTTAAAATTACAGAATTGCCCTCCACAATGGCTGGCGCAGCGCACCAAAAAGCTCCAATGGCTACTGGAAAATTAAATGGACTAACGATAGCGATAACGCCTTTGGGCTTTCTTAACATATAGCTGTCCTTTTCAGCTATTTCAGAAGCCACCGCTTCGCCTTGAGGGGTGCGACCAGAACCAAAGGCATACTGAGCCATATGTAAAGCTTCGTTGACCTCTGCAATGCTCTCGTTGTAATTTTTGCCCGTTTCTAACGAAATTACAGTAGCAATCTCCTCTCTTCTTCTCTCGACTATCTGAGCGACTCTAAGCATTACCTCTGCTCTCTCAACCCTACTTTTTCCCCTCCAAAGTAAGAAAGAGTGTCTTGCGAGAGCTATCGTATCTTCTACCGTCTTTTTTGAAGTCTTCGGAAACTCTCCAAGCACCTCTCCAGTTGAAGGGTTAATTTTTTGAAAAGAGTCTTCTTCAATATTTGTAAAATTTCTATTTATATAATTTTGACCTATCCACATAATCATTCCTTGGTGTCTGTGCTTTCCATTAATTTTTTGACACTATCTTTGCAAAAACCATCACCTTCTCTACTTATAAGCTCATAGATAACCCCTGTCAACTCGCTTGGCTTTGTGAATACCTGAGTCAACTTTGGGTCTTCACAGGAAATAGGGTCATCCGAATAAAATTCAGCATAACCCATCCTTTCCCATTCCCTCATAACCGTCTCGACATCATCGACTTGGTAAGCGATATGATGGATGCCCCCAACGCCGCCCCTCTCCAAAACCCAGTCCCCCACAATAGAGCCTTTGGGGCCGTCGCTCACAAATATTTCGGGTGGGGCATGATAAGCGTGAAAATTCACATCTACAACACTCTCACCTTCGGGTGCGTCTGCGAGCATAACATCCCACTCAACAGTGCTTGGATGTCTATCTTCTGGGGGTACTAAAGCTAAACAATTCGCCTTGGAATTGTCAGAAAATTTAATCTCAAACTCTGTTCCAACGGAATAGCCAAAAGCTTTTTTGAAAAATTTAGCGGTTTTACGCCGATTTTTCACTCTATAAGCTATATGGTCTAATCTCACACCTATTATAAGTCTAATATTTACTTTCTACTTAGAAATAACCCCAATTTTTAGATATGATATGTATGCCACGAAAACAGGGGAAAACGAAAGACCCGTGGTCAAAATTATTGGGGAGAGTAAAGCTATGTGGAAGTTCTAGTGCTAGTCGTTCAAGAATTAAAAAAGTTTTAATTACAAAACAAGATTTAAAAACACAATTCTTGAAACAAGACGGTAAATGTTACTGGTTCGGTATTCCTATTAATATGACTGACGTTTTTACAAGTCATAACCCCCTAGCTCCTTCTGTGGATAGATTAGATAATGATCGAGATTATGAAATAGACAATATAGTTATTTGCACTCAATTCGCGAATATGGGACGCGGTAAATGTGATAAAAGAACTTTTCACAAAATTATGGACAGAATAGTACAACATCTTTGCTGGGGCGAACAATGAAACTTAAAGAGTCTTCATTTAAAGCGTTGCGTTTTTTTGCCGTATGTCTAGTAGTAATGTACTTAATGTTTGGATATCAGTACAAAGTAACTTACAACTATGGCGAAAGTATGGTTCCCACGTTTTCCGATGGGGAATGGATTTATGTGCAAAAAAGAAACTACCTCCCCAAAGATTGGACTCCTAGTAAATTGGACATTATTGTTGTCCACGCTGACGGAGAAGACTTAACAAAAAGAGTCATTGCCACAGAAGGAGACTTCGTTAAAATTAAAAGTGGGAAAATTTATGTAAATGACAAAATTTACAAAGACCGCTTCAGTGATCACCACATCACCTTCTGGACGGAAAGTGAAGAAACCAGAAAGACAAAACCAAAACAAGATTGGCTTTTTCTAAATGTAAGCGAAAGCGTTGGAGTAATTCCTAAAGGATATATCTGGGTTATAGGTGATAACAGGAGTTTGTCTTGGTACGGTCTAGTCAGACTTGATGACATTAAGGGGTTGGTTATTTTCTAGGCCCACCCTGAATCATTGCTGTCCAAGTTACCCATATATTTTCCTCCATCTTTTCCTTAAAAGCCATATGGTATTGCATCCAAGCTGGGAACACCAACATCTGGCTTTGTTTTAAGTCTACGGAGAAAGCATCAGAATTATAAATGCTTGGCTCTTTTACGGGTGGCTTTATTACCCACGCCTGAGGTCTTGGGTCAAGAAAGGTTAGTCTTCCATCGTCATTTGTTTTAGCTACAAAAACTCCAGCCAACAAATTATTTGGTCTGGGTTCTTGAGGAAACAGTTGAGGCTGATTCGCTCCCCAAACGGTTAAAGCTGTTATTTGCAACTTACTGTAAATCACCCCACCAAAACCAAGTACCTCAACTGTGGCTTCGGTAAATAAGTCTGCTAAATTTTTAAGCTCAGGTTTTTCTTCTGGCTTTGGTTGTACCGCCCAATTAGGTTTTTCTTGTTTGCTGGCTAGATCATTTAACGCTGGAACGATATTCTCGTCTACATCTTTTTGATCTTTCTCAGCTAACTTGAACTGAAACAGTCCTGTCGGAAAGATTGGGTAATGCTTCTTGTCGTCAAAGATCGAATCTTTTTCTTCTTTAGCTTTGTCTTTTTCTTCTCCTATAATCGGTGTATTCATATATTTAAACCTTCTACTTCTTCGCCGTTCCAGCTGTATTGTTTTTCGAACTTTTTAACAACTTTATTTTTATTGTCTAATTTTAAAAAATTTATTAATCCAGACACCCCACAAAGAGTATCCACATCTTTTATTGCTACGGTTGCTTTGCCACCTGAGTCGCATTTAAAATATATGTGCGTAGCTCCAGTTGGGGGGCGAGGTATATAAATGTCCCCAATTTTTCTATACGGTTTTTTCTCGAACGGCATATATGTTTTACCTACCATTTTCAAATTGTGCTAATTCTTTTTTACGCTTCTCCAAAACAAATCGAAGTTTGCGAAATGCTTTCATCTCAATTTGTCGAATACGCTCCCTAGTTACGTTGTGTTTTTTTCCAATTTTCTCTAAAGTATTTTTATCTCTTACGCCAAAACCAAAGCGCATTTTCAATATGTCTCTTTCTCTAGGTGTTAATCTTTCGTCCATTAAATCGTTTAATTGATTGTATCTATCTTGATCACTTAATGCTTCATCTGGCCTGACAAAAGAAGTGTCGGGAATTAAATCTCCAATTTCCTGATCTTCCTCTTCTCCTACTTTTTTATCCAAGGAAACCACTCCTTCACGAGTAAATATGATATTTTCTACCTGAAGTAAGGTCATACCAAGTGCGTGAGCGATTTCATCTGGAGAAGGCTGCTGTTCGTATTCTTCTTTGTATTTCTCTATGAATTCAAAAACCTTCTTAGTTTTACCTTGGTAATGAGCGGGTAATCTAATTAAGTTCGCCTTGTTAGCGATTGCTCTCAAAATGCTCTGCTTGATCCACCAAACAGCGTAAGTAGAAAACTTAACTACCACGCCATTTTTAGCTTTTACACCTGGTTTATATTTATCCGCAGCGGTTGCAAGGCCGATGTTGCCTTCGCTAATTAGATCGATATCGTCCATTCGACCCTTGTATTTTCTCGAAACATTTACAACAAGTCTCAAATTATGAAGAATTAATTTTTCTCTTGCTGCCATACCCGCTTTACGAGTGTGTTGTCCTGCTTTTTTATTCGTTTTCCATTTTTGAATTTTGGTAGCAAGCTCTTGTTCTTCTTCTCTTGTAAGAAGACCATTGTCCAAGGCTTGATTTGAATACATTGTCATTAAATCACGAGACTGACTCAAGCTTTCAACAGGCTCTTCTTTTATTTTTTTTCTACTCATTTTACCTCAACTCCTTTTTAAGTAGCCTCCACCTATCGCTATCAATAGCTTTCGAACCATTATCAATTTGCTTAATCATATCTAGCACCTCGTCTATGCTATCGTAAATATAATGATGAGGGAGCATTCCCATAATCCAAAGCGGGGTTTCATGTTTTCCTCCCTCCATTGAAATGAAGATAGGCTTCTTCATTCTAACTGCGGTGACAAGTTCCTCTGCGCTTCCCCAACTCGCAACATCTGGCAACAGATGAGCAATGATAAAATCTGATCTATCGACAAGGTTTAAGTCGTAGCTTCTTACGAGGCTCATTCTCTCTGCCACATCGTTGAAATAACCATGCTTCTGGCAATGATCCAAAGAGAGACGAGTCTCCTCGTCTTCCTTTACGTCTTTGACGAAAGGTTTCTTGTAAGGGTTGAAGGTAACAATATTTAGCTTCTCCAACTCCTCCTCAACATGATCCCTCCAGTTGCGGCCATTAGCATACTGCATATGACCCACAAGGTAAGTTCTCGTTCTAAATAAAACATTTTCTTCCATAGGGTGAAAACATGGTATCACCATTGTGGAAAAATGTCAAGAGAAATTTTTCTCTAAAGAACCCAAGCAATCTTCAGCGGCAGCCAATAACTCTAATTGTTTAGCCATTTCCTCGACCACCTGTGGATGCTCACCAATCCCTGCGGCATTCTTATCATACACGTCCAATGTTGCGAGCGCAGATACTCTTTGTGCTTCGTACCTTGCTTTTAAAGCATTATATAATAATTTATTTTTCATTGTCTTTATTATCAAATTCCACCGCGTTAATGTTGTGATCCTCTATATAAACCTTCTTAACCACTACCAAAGCAGAAGGTACAACGCCCTTCGATAACAGGTAAAGAAAGACCGATTGGAAAGAAGTCAGAGCCAAGAGAATACATACAAATATTCTCAGGCTCTTGACTTTTTGTTGTAGCTCTTCTTCCACTAGCGAGCCTTTTTGACCTTGGTAGC
>MDSZ01009665.1_pt1 | contig 11924 bp, 7 predicted proteins | sample 811201 | NCBI WGS metagenome assembly MDSZ01 (sample SAMN05326647, study PRJNA326480) | marine metagenome | isolation source: seawater | place: Indian Ocean: North | collected 2010 | reverse complement strand
GAATCGGTGGAACCTGGAAGAAGGGAATACTCAGCATTCACCCATCCTTTGGTTGCATCTCTTGGGAACCAACCTGGCAAGCGGGCGTCCTTGGAAACGCAGACCAGTACGACGGTATCTCCTTGTTTGTAGAGAATAGATGCAAGAGCGTTGGAAGTGAAATCGAAATCAACCGATACCTCTCTCATTTCGTCCGAAGGTCTGTCTGTCTTCATGTCGGTCTTGAATTTCGCCATGGGGCGGCGACGCCCCTCCCTCAATCAATGCTTCGCACACTCAAGTTGAAGGATTGGGTCCCCTTGGGGTGGGTATGGCGCAGCCCGAACCGGTTATCTGTGCAGTTGCTCGTACACCTATCGGTAAATTTCTTGGAAGCCTTTCGAGCATGAGTGCGGTCGACCTCGGTATCGTAGCGGTAAAAGCGGTACTTGAGAGGTCAGGAGCAGACCCTTCCATAATCGATGAGGTATTGTTTGGGCAAGTATTGCAGGCTGGTGCAGGACAGGCTCCGGCTAGACAGGTTGCGCTAGGTGCTGGGTTACCTGATTCAATTGCAGCTACCACCATCAACAAGGTCTGTGGTTCAGGACTGAAAACTGTAATGATGGCTGCCACATCGATACGCGCAGGAGAACATCGTTGCATCATTGCTGGCGGAATGGAATCTATGTCTAAATCTCCTCACATGGTATTCGATGGTCGTGGCCGTCGTCGTCTCGGTGGATTTGAGATGGTAGATTCATTGATTCATGATGGCCTTTGGGATGTCTACAACGATGAACACATGGGAAATACTGGTGAAACCGTTGCTTTAGAACATGGAATCAGTAGAGAGGATTCGGACTCTTTTTCGGTACGTAGTCACTCATTGGCATCATCTGCATGGGAAAATGGTTGGTTCGATTGGGAAGTTGTACCCGTATCGGTTCCTCAGCGTAGAAAAGATCCGATAATTGTTGATAGAGACGAGGGGTTCCGTGCAGATACTTCAGTCGAAGGTTTGTCTTCATTAAGGCCAGCATTCGACAAGGAGGGTCAGGTAACTGCTGGAAATGCAAGCCAGATTTCAGATGGAGCGGCAGCGGTTCTAGTGGCTGACCGAGAATTGGCTGAAGAGATGGGTTGGCAAATCATCTGTTCAATCAAGGACCATGTGACCAGTGGGGTGGAACCCGCTAGAGTGATGAGTGCACCTATTCCTGCCATTGAGGCACTGTTGGAGCGGAATGGTTTGTCCGTATTGGACGTGGACCTCTATGAACACAATGAGGCATTTGCCGCCGCTTCTTGTTCGGTGTTCAAAGCAATCGATATTCCAATTGACAGATTCAACGTTCATGGAGGTGCGGTTGCGTTGGGGCATCCCCTCGGAGCCAGTGGTACACGTTGCCTGATTACCTTGCTAGGTGCAATGCGTCGAATCGATGCAAAGATGGGGATAGTAACTCTATGCCTAGGCGGAGGTAACGCCGTCGCCATGTTGGTTGAACGCTGAATCAACCGATTTAGCATTCGATGAGTCTAATGTTTTCAAGAACCTGTTTGATTCTAAGCAGTTTTTTGGATACGTTCAGGACCTATCCATTCGTCCCAACTAGAGTCATACCCAATGTATGTGATGTGGTAATGTTCTCCATTGATCGCTAGAATAGAAGCATCGAACCAACTTCCGTTCCATTCGACTTTGACGTGTTCTCCAATAGAATATCTTGAGTTCTTGATTCTCTCTGGACCTACCCATTCATCCCAACTTGAGTCATATCCAATGTACGAAATATGATACTGTTCTCCATCGATTGCTAAAATCGAAGCATCGAACCAACTGCCTTTCCACTCTACTTTGACTTTCTCTCCAACAGAATATTTTGAATTGAAGGGATGCTCTTCTGGTAGAACTTTCCAACCTGTTGGGCCAACAACGTAAATCGTGTTCCCAGTCTCGACTTTTGCGGTTGCCCGTTCATCGTATTGAATTCCTAGAATCTGAGAAGTCCTGATAGGCCCTTCCCCCAACTTAGGGTGATTATATGCATGTCCATACAGATCACCTTCCTTGATTTCTGCATCTCGAATGATGACTTCTGGTTTGTTTACAAGCGTTTCTTCTACTTGCTCAGAACTTGCCATGAACTTGGCCAATTCACGATAATCTATTTGTGAATCAATTTCAATTCCTAATTCTGCAAATTCTGCGAGAGCCTGTTCTGCGGATAATGGATCATCTCCCATCTCCGTGAGAATCCCAAAGAACTTCTTGGCTGAAATTGTACCAGTTCCATTTTCATCAAATACCTTGAATGCCTCAATCAATTCATTTTCTTCTTCTGAAATATGTTGCACGTATTCTTGTACTTCAGAAGATTCTTCAACCAAGGTTTCAATTCTACTCCATTCTACTCCATCTTCGACATCACCATCATCATAATGAATCCTGAATAGATGTTCATCATTCTCTGAAGCAATGGTTCCAGGGAAATATGTGCCATGGTTCTTCCAATTCACCAATACGCGGTCTCCAGTATTGTATGGAGGCGCTGCAGGACGAATGGTTCCAGGTGCTGAACCAATAACCACAGCGTGTTTTGTCTCAATCCCTGATGACTTGGGCACCTCAATACGATAAGTTCCATCATCATTGATTCCAACTACAGTGCATCTATCCAACCATCTTTCATTGGTAGGACTGTGATACTCAACATGGTCTCCAACTTTGAATGCGGCTGGCAATTCTATCTTTGGAGATGGTGGAGGGGGTGTTGCCTCGGATGTATTGCCAATCATTCCCATTTGTTGCAATGCCTCGATGACAGCAGAAGTAACAGCAGCAGGATCGTTATTGATGACAGTGCTATGTACGACATCTCCTCCAATGACGGAATCCTGCATATTCAATGATTGTTCACCCAATTCATTTGATTGTGGTTCTTTAGATGGAGGGACTGGAATCCATTCATCTCCAGTCCACATGAATTTTCCATCTGGACTAATCACGGGGTCGGGCATATCCCCCCTAGGAGGTATGTTGTATTGTATTCAACGGTCTACAATAAGTAAACCAATTATGACAGTAAACCATGATCTTCAGCGATGTCTGATTGTCCAGGCAATACCGATAACACGTCTTCAACCGCTAGCCCAGTCGCCTTGGTGATGCGCTTAGCAAGTACTTCCTTACGCTCTCTTCCCGGGCTGAGTCTGGCCCATCTTTGGCATATGTTTGGAACTGAATCAACAGTTCCGCACAATAGTAGCGGGACCGAATTGATGCACACCAGTCCTATTGCTAGATTCATTTCTACATCTCTCATCCAATTCCTTTTTCCGCGAATAACAAATGCTCCACGTCCAACATATTCTCCGGTTTCTGCAGTTTTAGTGACCTGACCTGGATTTACCCAGAACACTGCCCCTCCGGCTCTACCAGCATTCCATGCGCGCGACCATGCAAGCGCCATCGATGCAGATTGATTCTGCGCCTCTTCACTGAATTCAGGAACGTCTATGTCGTCGACTAGTCGCAATGCAGGAACTCCTTCAGGTAGATTGACAGGAGGATGCTCATCAGGAATGAAACCTGCTTTGAGTTTCATTATTCCAGATGCTGCCCCATGTAGATCAGCGTGAACGTATCGATCATCACTACGTAGGTGCTTTTTCACCAAAATGTCATTTCCTTTGGCATCCTTGCCTGCAATTAGCAGATGTCCACCATCAAGTATCGACCAACGGTGATTTTCGAACCATAGGCGTCTTGAACGACGTATTCCCGAGACTTTGCCGCTTTCTTCCGCTTCTTTCTCCGTCTTGCGAGCCTTGTCCAATTCTTTGTGGGTCTTTATCAGGGCTTCTTTGGCCCCGATGCTCTTCTCTTTTTGCTTGCGAGCTTTCTCGAACCAGCGTTGAGCATTTTGATGCACAGTATCATCGAGGTAGATGTCAACTTCTGGGCCTCTAGCAGCATTCATATGGTCTGGAAGGACGATTCTCAGAGTTCGCTTTGCAGCATTGCAGTCTTTCAGCCACTTGGTTTTGTCCAATTGTGCTGCGACCTCCTCCCAACCGATTCGTTCCACAGCTTCTCTTGTCTGAACCAATATTCCGTCAACGTGCATCCAAGCATCGCGGATAGCATGTCCTAGATTCTGCATTCTTTCAACTTCCGAATCAAATGTTTGCAGAGCCCTTTCCTGTTGAGCCAATCTTCTTTCAAGTCGCTCAACTTTACTTCCAACCTTTCCACCGCGAGCCGATGAAGATGCTACTTCGGTCTCTTTGCGGGCCAACGCCATCGCATCATGTGCCCCAAGCCAAGCATCTACTGCTTGATTCAACGAAGTCATTTCCAGAAGTATTGATGATTCGTGCTCAGGGAGAAGGACAGGAGTTGCTTCAACTGCATTTTCATTGAAGAATAGATCTCTTGCCTTGGTGTCATTTTCGTCGATTTCCGTGATACCTTCTTGTTTCAGAATCAACCATGCATTTTCAGATTCAGAAAGTTCTCGAAGTAACTCAGCGAGATGATCGCTCAAAGCCTTCACTTGTTCTGGATTTTGTGCTAACTCTTGAGCAGGCATCGATTCTTCCACATCGGCAGCCGCACAAATGGCTCTAGCATAGATTCCGCCGAGGTTGGCTTGCCCAGCCAAAGTGCGAACCACTTCACGGTCGCTTGCTTGCAATAGTTCCCTCATCGCTTCTTCATCCAATTCATGCGGGTCGCAAGCCTCGGGTGGGAATTTGTAAGTCTCCCCTTTTTTCAGAGTACGGCCCGCATATGTTGCGTGGGTAAGTGGTTGAATGATTGTGAATGACTCATCGGCAAGGATGATGTTTCCGTCGCGGAAGCATTCGATGACCAAATGCCTAGGGCCACCCTTTGAGTCAAATGTTAGTACGAGTATTCGATCGAAACCATGTTGCTCAACTTTCTCAAGTCGTGCATTACCTAGGTGCTTGCGGAGCAGCATGGCGAATGGACTTGGTTGACTCGGCATCGGTCTATCTCTCTTTGAAAGATATATTCGTTTACCGCGCACGATTACAAGGTCTTGTTGCACACCTTGCTTGGGATTGATTCTTAGAACCACTTGCTCATGATGAGGTTGGTACGCTTTTTTCATCCAGCCTCCGGCGAGTTTACCCAATTCACAGGACATTCGTCTGAGGTCGAAACCGCTCATCTGTTCGCGCATTCATTCGCCCCCTGTAATCGTCCAATTATCGCCATCAGATGAGACCTTGCCCTGTCTTTGCCAAGCCAATAGGTGAGATAGAGTCTGCTGGCGAGCCAACATCGGATGCGCCTGTGGAGTATCTGCATAGGCTTCAAGCGCAATTTTCGCTAATTCCCTTTGTCCACTTTGTAGTATCTCGAACACTTTGTCATGTCTTGCTTGACGGTGTTCGATGTAGTGATTAATTACTTTCTGAGGTAGTGGGATTACTGGACCATGTGAAGGGAAAATCAGGTGTGGATCGATTCTCAAGAGCCGCTTCAACTGTTCGATGTATACTTCCATCATTCCTTCTGAGGGAGGGATCAAGATAGTACCAATTCCAGCGACCATGTCACCTGCCACCAATCCTGCATCATTCAACAGGCAGACGTGTCCGGGGCAATGTCCTGGAGTAACTAAGGCATTCCACATGACTGCACCACCAGGATGAGAGAGGACTATGATGTCAGCATCCATGATTATTCGATTGACATTCCCTGAAAGGGCAACTGCGGTCTCGTGACTGGCCCAGATTTCAGCATCTGACAAAGATTTCAGCATCTCGATGTCTCCGAGGTGATCAAGGTGTCTATGGGTGAATAGGTAAGCGATTAATGACCCTCCCGAATCTTCCATACGCTTCAGTGCTGCTGCGATTTTTTCCTTCCCTTCCTCGGTTCTGATTGCCGGATCGATGAGAATATGTTCGCCCCCTGGCTTGCCAATAAGATAGGAATTTGTCGTAGTTGCAGGTGGTAAGGTAGCGGTTGGAACAGGGATACATTCGACTCCACTTGCAAAAAGGATGGTTTTCTCTTCGGGACTACGTCTTGCCATGTCTTTGGCGAGTTCTTGCACATCATCGAAATTTGGAATCATTTCAACGAACTCTTGCAAAATGGTTACCAAAGGAGGTGGGAGTTTGATTTGATGTTCATTCCATTCTTCTAGCAAATTCTCAGGCCTATCCCATCGGAAGTCATCAAACTCAGTTTGGTCCTCTAGAACAGGTTCCGGAATATCTCCAGTACAATGCATGAACATGAAACGATTCTCAAACCTCAAGGCTGCGAATTCAGGGGTTGTTCTACGCGTCAATTCGATGAGGGCTTTTTCTGCAAAGGGTAAATCTCCTGATTTGACTAATTTCATCCATTCAGATTTGTCTTTGAGTACCTTATTCCTCAATTCAGATTCGACAGGTTCCAATATTCCAGCAGATGGAATAAATAGGCCCATTTCCTCAAGCAATTCTCTGTGCATTCCAGCATGAGTCGCTGCCTCTATCGAGTCAGGCATTTCTCCGAGGGATTGAATCAATTCGACTGCTTCTCGATCTACTCTACTGATTCCCCCTCCCGGAAACGCCCAGTATCCCGGAAATGCAGGTAGGTTCTCAACTCGTCGCGCTAACAAGACTTCTACACCTTTTGGACCATCTCTGGTCAGCATCAGTGAAGCGCTTGGGCGCGCCTCGCTGGGGCTTGCATCGAGGATTGTCATGCCCTCGGGAATCTCGCTCATCGTTCTCTCGAAGTGCCCTCAGTCTTCAAGCCTGTTCACTACATCGTCTCTACATGAGCCGAGACGACCCGCTTGCACCCTTGGCCGAAGTTATGGCTCATGAGGAAGAGGTAAAGGGTCAGCGTAGGGCATTAGCCAAACTTGCAGTTGGTTGGTTCATCGCTTTCTTGATGGTGGCAAGTATCTCTCGTTGGTTCATGCATAGATTGGCTTGAAACCTCTTCCTGCAATTCGGTTGAATTGAAATACACAGGGCATTACCGCCGCTTGACAGCCCCTTAGTGTAGCGGTCCATCATGTGAGACTCTGGATCTCGCGACGGCGGTTCAAATCCGCCAGGGGCTACCAATCATCAATAATCCAACATACGGAATTGGTGGCTCTCTTCAAAAGTAGAAATTTCTTGTAGGGTCAACAGCACCCTCTCCAACGAATGGATTACTCCTTCTCTCTTCACCAATCGTAGTCAGCGGCCCATGTCCAGGATAGACCACCGTATCATCATCCAAAGTGAACAATTGTTCTTCGATGCTCTTCTTCAACAAAGGCCAATCTCCTCCCGAATTTGGAATATCAGTTCTTCCAACTCCTCCGGCGAATAGAACATCTCCGACAAAGGCATGGTCTGGTTCCCCTTCTGGAGTTCGCAAAATCAAGCAGACGCTGCCAAGTGAATGACCGGGAGCATGTCTAACCTCAAAGCGTAGATTTCCAAAAGTCAATTCATCTCCATGCTCTAATGTCTTGGTAGGTGTTGCAGGTTCGGGAACTTGTAATCTCCAACGAGCAGCAGATTGTTTGGCAGTCGATTGAAGGAAGTGATCTCCTTCGTGCAGATACCATTCGACCTCGTATCTATCCAGCAATGGGGGGATGGCTCCAGAATGGTCGAAGTGTGCGTGGGTGTTGAGCAGTACAACCACACTTTTCTCGATTTCAAGTTCCGGCATGTTTGATTCATCAGGACCCTCTCCTTTGGCCTCTTCAATCCAATCGATTAAGCGCGGTGCTTCATCACCTCCGTCGATGATGATTGTATCTCCTGTCTCTAGACAAGTGACTACACTGCAACGCATCTGTAAGGGGCCAACGAAGAATCCCTCGATCAGTGCGGGCATGACACTCGCAAGCGCTTTGCTCATTCAACAACTACGGTCGTCGTGTCTGTGGTTGTTGCCCCATCGTTATCCTTGACAGTCAATTCAAAGTGGTGAGTCCCCTTTGATAGTTTGACCTTCAGTTTGGCGCTGTCTCCGATGGTGTTTCCAGTTCGGTCTTTCCAAGACCATTCCACAACAGTACCATCGGGATCGAATGAACCGCTCCCATCCAAGAGGACTACTGCAGAACCATCATCTTCTGAGGAAACCTTCTGGTCCTCTCCTGCATTCGATACCGGTGGAATGTTAGCAGCTTTTGTTTCAGCCTCGAGTCCTGATAACAGGTCGTTTGCGGAGATATCATCTCCTGCCATTTCTTCGATGTCGATATCACCGCTCAGCATGGACAATAGATTGGATTGAGATTCAGCAGCCCCTCCTTCTTCCATTTGTTTTCGCTCTTCATCGGTCAACAGGTCTGCAATTGCGGACAAGTCATCAGAATAGATGTCTTCACTTGGCCCTTCCTTAACTTCACCGCCCATGTCGAGGTCGGTTGTCCAAGGGTCATCTTGGACGTTTATCTCCATCTCTTTAGGCTCAGCGTTGGCATCGATGATGAGAATCGGTTCAGATTCGGTGTAATCGTTTTGGTCTTCTCCACCAAGAGCGATTTTGTTGCCATTGGAATCCACGGCTAAATGCTCTACGATTCCCGCATGTTCAATCTGCCATGCTGGTTCTCCATCCATATCTTTGTCAGAAATTCTGTAGAGATGGAACCAACTAGCAACCAACAAGTCATCACCGATGGTAGCAAGTCTTTGGATGGCGTAGGATGATTGCCAAATCTGTTCTGGTTCTGAGCCGATTACGGCCTTGAGAATACGGCCATCGAATTGACTGAGCCAACAGCCATCTGAATGTGCTGCGATACCTGTGCATCTCGCTGATAATTCTGCAGTGTGGGTCTTGTTTCCAAGAGGACTCCACCATTCTGCCTCTAGTTCATTTTCATCATTTGCCGCCAATCCAAGCGTTTCTTTGGCTATGACTAGATGACCATCCGATTGGAATGCAATAGCGGTTACTCTCTCGGCAGAGTTGGAACTTGGCTTTCTCTGAAATCTAGTTTCTCCGGTTCGGTCTATGACGGTGACAACTCCTTCATCATCTGCTACTGCAACAGTTCGACCTACTCTGTCAACAGCCACCAGATTCAATTCACTACCTGAGTAGTGGTGCAGACTTCGGCCATGAATGTCGAGAAGGTGGAGTGACCTGCTGCCATCGATTAAGGCGATCAGGCCACCGCTTACAGAGACGCTTAGCAGGTCGCATCCTCCTGCTACTTCGTGTGTCCACAAAACTTCACCATCGGTTGAGACCAAGTGCAGGTCAGCGTCGGACATTCCCATGACAAAACGATTCTTTGAGAGTGGTTCAATGGGGCCGGGTGCTCCATCCAATTCGAGTTGGTTTGGTTTGCTACCATCTGATTCAGCGATGTGAAATGAACCCTCGATTTCGCCCCATGCAAGATATTTTCCATCGCCCGAGAATGCCAAATCAGAAAGCAGAGTTGAAGTCTCTATGGTCGCAAGTGGGTCGATGACCATCGGCATGCTATCATCCCTTACACAACGACATTGTTCTTCATGTTATCCACGACATCAAGTTTGAGTTTCCGGCATGTCCCCACGGCTTTGAAGCAGGGTCTAACAGATGTTCAAGTAGAGCGCTTTTCTCTACCTCATTCCATCCCTGAGTAGCGTCCAATTCAACGGCAGGAGTAATTCTATCACGGTCTATTCGAATCAATTCTTCCGCTTCATCTCTCATTATTCCAATGAATCCCCATGGTGTGCGTTTTCCTTGTCTTTTCCGTCTTGCAGCAGAAGGATTTCCTTTGCTGGCCTCAAGAATTCCGGGGTCCCACTCGTCTAGAATAGCCATCAATTCTTCATCACATCCGGGCAAAGGGATGATTGCTGCACCTCTACGCATTACTTGCCATGAACTCAATAGTTGGTTTCGGTCGCTGATTTTTGCAATGACATTACCCTGTACGCCGCATGGAAGGCCTCCAGGTCCAGGGATTCTATCTTCCATCAACCAAGCTTGAGAAGCACTCATGTGTACTTTTACCGTAATCTGTGGATTGCTGAGATCAACTTTCAGTTCGGGGTCCATCTGTAGCATATGATATCCAACTTCACCTGCGAATTCTTGGCTGCTCCAGTTCTGTTTTGCCCCACTTCTCTTGCAGCGAACTGCGAAGGTTCTGTACTCGCCTTTTTTTGGGTCTCTTTCAACTGCTGCTTTGGCGACAACTTCGGGGTCGAGTTGCATAGGTGAAATCGGGTCTGCCCCTACCAGTCCAAAGCATCGCCTGAAAATCTCCTCAACGCGTACAGGCTCAGCATGTGAGAATGCAAGCATCAGGCTTTCTTGTCGCTCAAAGAATAGGTCCATGCCATTTCGAATAGCGGCTCTTTCCAGACTGCTTCTGAGTACCCTCTCAAAATTGCGTCTGACACGAGGAGATTTCAGCCCTAGTTCTCCAAAACGGAGTGCCCATGAACGTTGTTCAACAGCCATGCTGTTCCCTCTAGAGTCTTCACTCCTGATTGTGAATCTCAAGAATCTCGTCATCAACATGTCGCTTGGTCTTGGCGACATCATTTCGCTCATTTTCCAGAGTCTGGAGATAGACATCATCGATATCACCGGTGATATACTCTCCATTGAAGCATGAAGCATCAAAACTTGAGAGTCCAAGAGAACCGTTTGAACATGAGTCAATGAGATCTTCAAGGGTCTGATAGATTAGCCAGTCTGCACCGATTGAGGCGCAAATCTCCTCTGTATTTTTGCCATGGGCAATATACTCACCTTTTGCTGGCATATCGATTCCATAGACGTTAGGATGGACCACGGGAGGCGCCGCACTGGCGAACAGGACCTTGGCGGCACCAGCATCTCTAGCCATCTGAACGATTTTGCGGCTTGTATTCCCTCTGACTATTGAGTCATCAACTAACAAGACGGTTTTCCCAGCGAACTCCTGAGGTATTGGGTTGAGTTTCTTACGAACTGAATCCTGACGAATAGTCTGTCCTGGCATGATGAAAGTTCGGCCAACGTATCGATTTTTCACGAAGCCTTCTCGGAAGGGAATTCCCGCTTCATTTGCTAATTCCATTGCGGCAATTCTACCACTATCTGGAACTGGGATTACCACATCGATATCACCTTGGTACTCATCTTTGATTCGTTTCGCCAATTTTCTTCCCATCTCCAATCTTGAAGCATGCACACTTATTCCATCAATAACTGAGTCTGGTCTAGCGAAATAGACTTGCTCAAAGATGCATGGATGATATTGAGGCTCTTCTGCGCATTGTTGAGAGAACATCTGACCTCCTGCGGCAATGAATACAGCTTCACCCGGTGCGATATCCTTGACGTGTTCAAAGCCCAATGAGACCATTGCAACCGATTCACTGGCAATCAGCCACTCTTCTCTTCCATCATCTTCCACTCTACGTCCAAGGCAAAGTGGGCGTATTCCATAGGGGTCTCTGAATCCTAGCAATCCATAGCCGCTAATCATCGCAACAACGGCATAACTTCCACTGGTTTCCCGGTGTACTCGGGATACTGCATTGAATATTGCATTGGTGTCTAAATACAGGTCCTTTTGGATGACCAATTTGCGCTCTTTGTGAAGTTCGTTGGCTAAAATATTCATCAAAACTTCTGAATCACTGGATGTGTTGAGGTGCCGTAAGTCATCCATCAACGATTTTCTCAGATCAGGAGCATTGGTTAGATTTCCGTTGTGAGCAAGACTGATTCCGTATGGCGAATTAGTGTAGAATGGCTGTGCTTCAGCACCAGATGAGGTGCCTGCGGTAGGATATCTGACATGCCCGATGCCCATGTGTCCTTCTAGCCTATCCATGTGCCTTTGCCTGAACACATCCTTGACCAAACCGTTGGCCTTTCTCTGGTATAGGTTGTCTCCATCAGAGGTCACAATTCCGGCTGCATCTTGGCCGCGGTGTTGTAACACGGT
>MDSZ01041675.1_pt1 | contig 11925 bp, 14 predicted proteins | sample 811201 | NCBI WGS metagenome assembly MDSZ01 (sample SAMN05326647, study PRJNA326480) | marine metagenome | isolation source: seawater | place: Indian Ocean: North | collected 2010 | reverse complement strand
CAATAATTTTTCTCTTAACTCATTAAATTTCTCTGAAGATTTTCCTCTCATGATTTTTACAGCTTGTAATCTTTGAATTTCTGTTTCTGCCGAAATTAAATCAGCTATACTTTCTGCTTTTAGCAAATTTATTTTACCATTTTGAAAAGCAAGCTTTGTGAATTCACCTGGCTCAGCAAGTCGACAATTTTTAATTTTTAAAATCTGATTTTGGACTGCCGTCACTACAGCTTTACTTCCATGAACATGAATTTCAGCAATATCTTCTCCAGTGTAGCTTTCGGGTCCTGGAAACCAGATAATCATTCCTTCGTCTATAAGCTCAGAAGTGTTGATATTGTTTATTTTTCTAACAGAGGCTACTCTGGCCTTGGGTAAATCTTCACCAGTCAGCGATTTAACAACTAATGATGCTTCTGGGCCTGAAATTCTAATTATAGCAATACCTGATATGCCTGGACCAGTAGATAATGCATAAATTGTCATTCTTTGTAAATATAGTAATTAATCTATACTAGATTATAAAGTGATTTATGGCTAATTTTTAATATTTTAGCAATTATTTAAAAAATGAACAATTTAGATTATTTAAAAAACCAGGTAACCATACTTTTAAATCTTTATAACGCTAAAAGACATAACGATGTGGTTCAAAAAGGAAAATTATTAATTAAAAAATTTCCCAATCAAATTATCTTTTACAATGCAACATCTTTGTCGCTCTCCGCACTTGATAACCACAAAGAAGCGCTAAAACTTCTCAAAGAAGCTCTAAACCTTCAACCTAATAATATTCACGTTTTAAATAACTTGGGATTAATTAATGAAAGACTCAAAAATAATCTTATAGCAAAAGATTACTATGAAAAAGCTCTTTCAATAAATGGCAACTTTATCGATGCTCTAGTAAACTTGGGTAATTTAGAATTATCAGAAAAAAATTTAGACAATTCTAAAAAACATTACGAAAAGGCTTTACAAATTAGTAATACAAAACAAGCTGATGAAATAATTAATATGGCACTCGGTAACTATAATCAACAAATTGGGGATTTTAAAAAAGCCATGAATAATTTTGAAGCTATTAATAAACTTAATCCAAATAATACAGGAGCTGATAAATCTATAAGCCTTATTCACAAATACAAAGATACTGATGACTCTCATTTAAAATTAATGGAAGAAAAATTAAATTTTAATTTAGATAATGAAGGTAAACAAAAGTTGTATTTTGCACTAAGCAAAGCATATGAAGATGTGAGGAATTATAAAAAATCATTTCTTTTTACAAAAAAAGCAAACAAAATTGCAGACTCTTTTTTTAATTATAATTTAAAAGATGATGAAAACTTATTTCATCAAATAAAAAATTTGTTTAAAATGAAAGATAATCCAAATAAATTTACAGCATCAAAAAAAATCATATTTATAGTGGGAATGCCGAGATCTGGCACATCCCTTGCCGAACAAATTTTATCATCACATAAACATGTGTATGGAGCTGGTGAACTAAGTTTTTTAAGTGACTCAATTAATAAAAACTTTTATGAAGAAAAAAAATTTAAAAGCACTAAATTCGATGAAATCAGTTTTGAGACATTAAATACAATTAGAAATGAATATTTAGAAAAAATCCAATCTTTCAAATATAACGAAGATTTTATAATTGATAAGGCTCCACTAAATTTTAAATGGATCGGTTTTATTAGAAATTTATTTCCTGGATCTAAAATAATTCATTGTGATAGAGATCCTATGGATGTTTGCTATTCAAACTTTAAGAATTCATTTCAATCTTACTCCTTATCATTTTGTTATGACATCAAAAATCTAGGAAATTTTTACAACTTATATAAAGATTTAATGATTTTTTGGAATAATACTTATCCAGATGAAATTTATAATCTTTCTTATGAAAAAATTGTAAATGATCAAAAAAAAGAAACTGAAAAATTGTTAAAATTTTGTGATCTTGAATGGGATGAGAACTGTTTAAAACCACACAAAAATAACAAAAGTGTTGCCACAGCAAGTTTGGCACAGGTAAGATCACCAATTTATAAATCGTCAATTAGAAAATGGGAAAATTATTCAGAGGAGCTAAAAGAACTAAAAAATATAATAGTTTGATATTAGGCTGGCTTATTCATTGAATTAAAGAATTCTGAGTTATTTTTTGTATCCTTTAACTTTGAATTTATAAATTCAATTGCATCCATTGTACCCATGGGTGCAATTATTCTTCTTAAAACATTCATTTTTTGTAAGTCATTTTTGTCAAACAATAATTCTTCTCTTCTTGTTCCAGATTTAGTAATATCAATCGCAGGGTAGATTCTTTTATCAGCAATTTTTCTATCTAGAACTGTTTCGCTGTTTCCAGTTCCCTTAAATTCCTCAAAAATAACTTCATCCATTCTACTTCCTGTGTCTATTAAAGCTGTTGATATAATTGTTAAAGATCCGCCTTCTTCAATGTTTCGAGCAGCACCAAAAAATCTCTTGGGTCTTTGAAGCGCATTAGCATCCACACCTCCGGTTAAAACTTTTCCAGAACTTGGGATCACAGCATTATATGCTCGCCCTAATCTTGTAATAGAATCTAGCAATATGACCACATCTTTTTTGTGTTCTGTCAATCTTTTTGCCTTTTCTATAACCATTTCAGCTACGGCAACATGTCTTTGAGCAGGTTCATCAAATGTTGAACTTATGACTTCTCCTTTAACTGTTCTTTGCATATCAGTAACTTCTTCTGGTCTTTCGTCTATTAACAAAACAATTAAATAACATTCGGGATAATTTTTTGCTATTGAGTTTGCTATACTTTGCAAAATCATAGTTTTACCGGCTTTAGGTGGTGAAATAATTATTGATCTTTGACCTTTTCCAATAGGGCTAACAAGATCAATCAATCTTGGTGTAAGATCTTGTTTCTTATCTGGTTTTGTTGCTTCAACTTCCATAACTAGCTGCTTATCTGGGTAAAGAGGAGTAAGGTTGTCAAATGCTATTTTGTGTCTAGATTTTTCTGGTTCTTCAAAATTAATTTTACTTACTTTTAGTAAAGCAAAATATCTTTCTCCCTCCTTTGGTGCTCTTACTGGGCCTTCCACTGTATCTCCAGTTCTTAGTCCAAATTTTCTTATTTGACTTGGGCTTACATAAATATCATCTGGACCAGGAAGATAATTAGACTCCATTGCCCTTAAAAACCCAAAACCATCTTGTAAAAGTTGTAATACACCTGCGCCAGTAATCTCTTCTTTTTCAGCCACTTTTTTTAATATTGCAAAAAGAATTTCTTGTTTTCTTAAAGTGCTAGCGTTTTCAATTCCTAGCTCTTCAGCTTGTGTGATAAGCTGCTCGGATGATTTAAGTTTTAGCTCTTGTATGTTCATGATTGATAATTATTAAGGACTTAATAATGGAGTTAATATATACACTAATATAAAATATTCAACCCTAGATTGGCTTAAAAATCACTATAAAAATAATTAAAATCAACATTAAGGTGGGTATTTCATTAATATACCGATAAAATTTTGATGTCTTTTTATTTTTATTATATTTAAATTTATTAAGCAAAAATCCTAAGTAAAAATGATAAATAGTTAAAAGTAAGACTAAGATTAATTTTACTTGAAGCCAAAAGCTTGCCAACTGACCAAAACCTATTTCATGAATAAGTATCAAACCAAATAACCAGCTTAATATCATTGCTGGGGTCATTATATAAAAATACAATTTTCGTTCCATTGTTTTAAAAACACTAGTAATAATCTCATTATCATTTTCTGAATGATAAACAAATATTCTTGGTAAATATAAAAGACCAGCCATCCAAGAAATAACAGCAATCAAATGAAGGCTTTTAAAAAGTAAATAAGTATTCATTTTAATGACAAGGACATTTTATAAATTGATTGGGACATTTAATTTTTGGAGGATACAAACTTTCAGAAAATTTATTTTTTTCTTTATTGATAACTAATGATGAAAGTGAATTTATAAAATTCTCGTTTGTTGCTAGTGCCGGGACTCTAATATAATCAACACACCCATTTTTTATTGCTAATTCTTTATATTCAATATCAAGCTCGACTAGAGTTTCTGAATGTTCAGAAACAAATGCGATAGGAACTAAAACTATTTTTTTTCCCATTTTAGAGTTTTCAATTATAATATCTTCTGTAGAAGGCCCAATCCATTTTAAAGGTCCAACTCTACTTTGGTAGCTTAAAATCCAATCAAAAGATCCAGTGTCTAAATGATTCACTATATTTTCTACGGACCTTTCTACTTGCCATTGGTATGGGTCTCCTTTCTTTATATTTTTTTCAGGTAATCCATGTGCAGAAAAAATTAACTTAAAATCTTTTAAATTTTTAATTTTTTTTTTAATTTCATCTACATGGCCTTTAATAAATAAATCATCCGTAGGATAACAACATATAGTCGATGTTTTTATTCTTACATCTTTTTTTTTACAAATATCTTCCCACTCCTTGATTGAAGAGCCTGAAGTCGCCGCCGAATATTGCGGATACAATGGTAGCAAAATTATCTCGTTAGGATCATAATTTATTACATCATTTATAACATTCTCTGCTCTTGGGTGCCAACACCTCATAACTACAAAACATTTATATTCATTGTTTTTATCTTTTTGATTTAAGTTATTTTCTAAAGCAATTGATTGATCAATTGTTAATTTAAGAATAGGTGATGATCCACCGAGTTCTTGGTATATCTTTTTTGCAGTAGGAGCTCTACGATTTGATATCAATTTGGCTAAAGGATATCTTAATAAAGTTGGTAGATTTAAAATTGCTGGATCATTAAATAAATTAAACAGAAAAGGTTCAACATTTTCTAATTTATCTGGACCACCTAAGTTAAATAAAATTACTGCTTTTTTCATTAATAGTCTTTCACAATTTTTATTAAATACTCCATCATATTGGGATCGGTCTCTGGCAAAACCCCATGTCCTAAATTAAAAACGTAAGGATGATTTTTAAAAATATTTAAATATTTAAGTGCTTCCTTTTTCAAAGTTTCTTTATCCGTTAGTAAAACATTTGGATTCATTCCTCCTTGTATCGGTATTTTAATTTGGTCTTGAATTTTTACTGGATCAACATCATAATCAATACAAATCGCATCTGGTTTTACAACATCACAATAGTTTTTATAATTTTTGATACCTCTTGGAAAACAAATGATTGGAACATCTAAAGTTTTAACATACTCAACTAATTTAAGAGTTGGTATAAAAACATAATTAGGTAAATCTTTTTCATTTAACAAACCTGCCCAACTATCAAAAATTTGGATTACTTCGGCACCATTATCTATTTGATTTTTTATATGAATTTTGAGAAATTTTTCTAAAATTACCAAAATTCTATTTATGAGGAATTTATCATTAAAAAAATTTTCTTTGAGCTTTAGTTTGGGAGATTGTTTGTTAATCATATAAACTAATAATGTCCAAGGAGCACCAACAAAACCGATAGTGCTTTTGTCTTTAGTAAGTTTATTATTACTTACTAATTTAATTGCTTTATACACAGGATAAACTTTTTCTATGAAGTCTATTTCATCTAATTTTGATATTTTGTTTAAATTTAAGTCTCCCAATAAAGGGCCAAAATTTTTTTTAAATTCTACTTTTTGACTTAAACCATAAGGTAAAATTAATATATCAGAAAATATTATTGCTGCATCCAATTCAAATCTTCTTAAGGGTTGAAGGGTTATTTCTGATGAGAGTTTTTCATTCAAGCATAGTTTAATAAAATCTGGATTTTGTTTTCTAATTTCTCTAAATTCAGGAAGATATCTTCCAGCCTGTCTCATAATCCAAACAGGTTTAATGTTAGTTTTTTTATTAATTACAACTTCTTTAATAGGTGACATAATAATAATTAATTATAAATAATTGTATTTGTAGTATAGCTTGTGAATAATGGTAATTAAAAATTATACAATATTTGTTAACAAATTATTCAAATTCCTACATCTAATTTATATTTATCAGCGTCATTTTTGAGTTTTTTAACAAGAATTGTTTATTATTAACAATTTTATTAACATGTTTAAATATGTGGATATAAAAACGCTTATACAACGATTTTAAACTTATTTATTTTTAACAATTTTTTAGATTAATAATACATTTTTATTAACATTCTTTTTCAGAGTTTATAAACACATAACTTTATTTTTTTTGAAATTTGTTATTAAATAATAATTTTATTGATCTGGTTATTCCACCTAATTTACTTCTTCTAATAAGTTTTGGTTTATGATTAACTATTTCCATTCTATAACCAGAATTTTTTTTTAATGGCTTTCTCCATGTGCTTCCATAAAGAAAACGACAAAGTTCAACTGGTTTTTTTGGTAAATTAACATTCTCAAAATTTTTACTTTTTTTTAATGGAAATATTAATTTTTTTGGAATGTGTAACGAATGAGTTTTTAACTTAACAGAGGACAAAAAATTATGTTTTTCTTCTATATAATTTTTTGTCTTATCATTTATGTAAAAATATAAATCAATGAAAGATATTATTTTTTTTTCCTTCCTTATTAGTTGAACAAAATTATCATTTATAACTTTTTTATTAATACTAAAATATTTTAATTTTTTTATATCCTTAAGAACCTTTTTTTTTAGTTTTATATTAATTAAGATATCAATATCATCGTCTCCTTTTAGGATGTTTTTTTCTCTAATTAATCCCAGTAGTGTGCCATAAAAAACAAAATTTTGATGTTTTTTTATAGCTTTAGAAATAATTAATAAATTATTCAAATTTAGATTTTGTATTATTTGATTTTTATTCATTAAAATTTAAATATCAATCTACTTAAATTAGGATTATCTTTTTTGATAATTGATAAATTTGTTGAAGATTTTTTGTAAATCACTTTACAAACTATTCTTTTTTTTATTTTTTTTATAAATTCGTTTGGATTAATTATTCTCCTAAAATGACCCTCTTCAAATTCAATTATATCATTGTGCTTTTTAATTTTCTTTTTCCCAAAAATTTTATCTTTGTGATTTCTAAATTCAAAAAAAGCTGTTGAATTTTTTTTTTTAATTTTTTTTATGAGAAGTATCAGCTTATCCTCTACTTTTTCATTAATTGCATGAATAAAAAACCTACAATAAATAACATCAAATTTTTTAGATAAAGAATTTTTTCCTATATCAAATCTTAAAAATTTTAAATTTTTATTAGATTTTAGTTCATTATTTTTTATTGCACTTTTTGAAATATCGATTGCTGTAACTTTGAAGCTATTTTTACTAAAAAAAAAACTATCCCGACCATTTCCACAGCCAATATCAATAATTTTACTATTTCTCTTAATTCTTTTATTAACAAATCTTGCAAAACTAGATTCTTTGAATCTCTTATTAACACTGTAATAAGTGTTCCAATATTTGATTAGTAAATTTTTTTTCATTATATTTTAATTCTAAAATTAATATAATTAGATTTATGTTTAACAAGTTTAAAATTACAATTATATATTAAAATATATATTTATTTATAATGAGCAACGTCTACCAAATATACTTAATTTCTGATTCTACTGGAGAAACTCTGGATAGAATTTTTTTAGCACTAAAGGCTCAATTTAATAATATAGAATATAAAGTAAATTCCTATTCTTTTACTAGAACAGAAAACCAAGTTCTTAAAATATTAGAAGATGCAAAAAAAAACAACAATTCTGTAATTTTATATACAATAGTTGACAGTAGCTTGGCAAAATACTTAGCCAACAAAAGTGATGAAAAAAGAATCCCATGTTTTGGTGTTTTGGGTGATTTAATTTTAAGTTTTTCTAAACTCTTGAATCAAAAGGCATCCCATGAGCCTAGTGGACAGCATGTACTTAATGAGGAGTATTATAAAAGAATTGAGGCTATACAGTTTACAATGAATCATGATGATGGAAATTCAATTAGTAGCATAAGCAAATCTGATATAGTGTTATTGGGAGTTTCAAGAACAAGCAAAACGCCAACATCTATTTATTTAGCTAATAAAGGATTTAAAACGTCAAATATTCCACTGATAAATGAAAATTCTATTCCAAAAATCTTGAAAGAAGATCCAAAGATTACTTGTGTTATTGGTTTAAATACCGAACCTGAAAGATTAGTAGATATTAGGAAAAATAGAATGACGTCAATTAAAGAAAATGAGAATAAATCGTACACAGACTTAGAGATTATAAAAAAAGAAATTGATGATTCGAAAAAAACTTTTAAAAAATATAGATGGCCCTCTATTGATGTTACAAGAAAATCAGTTGAAGAAACAGCGGCATCAGTAATCAAAATTTACGAAATTTATAAACAAAATGGTTGAGTTAATACTTGCATCAAAAAGTAAAGTAAGAAAAGAAATTTTAGATAAGAATAATATTTTAGTTCAAGTTCAACCATCAACAGTTGATGAGGAGCCAATTAAACAAAGTTTACTTAAAGAAAAAGTTTCACCAGAAATCATCTCAAAAAATCTGGCAGAAATAAAAGCTTCTAGGGTTAGTCAAAAAAATTTAGATAAATTAGTCCTAGGAGCTGATAGTGTAATCGATTTAAATGGTGAATTAATATCAAAACCAGAAAATAGAGAGGAGGCATATGATATTTTAAAAAAGTTAAATGGAAAAAAACACAATCTTGTAAGTTCAGTTTGTATTTCAAAAAATGGGTCAATGATCTGGAATTATACAGACAAAGCAACATTAACAATGAAGAATTTTTGTGATGAAGACCTTAAGAATTATCTTTCTAAAATATCTGACGAAGCCTTATATGCTTATAATGTTTATCAAATAGAAGGAGAGGGTAGAAATTTATTTTTACACATTGAGGGAGACGAGGATACGATTATGGGACTTCCTATAAAAAAAATAAAAGAATATTTAAATAATTATAAATAATATGAAAAAATATTTAGTAATTGGAAATCCTATAAGTCACTCTATGTCCCCACAATTACATAATTATTGGTTAACAAAGAACAATATCAAAGGATCATATAATAAAAAAGAATTGAATAGCAAAGATTTAAAAAATTTGATTTTTAAAATTAGAAATAAAGAAATCAGTGGTATAAACGTTACTGTTCCATTTAAAAAAGAGGTAATTCCTTATTTGGATGAATTAAGCTTAGATGCTGAAGCCACACAATCTGTTAATACAATTTTATTAACAAATGATAAAATTGTAGGACATAATACTGATATAATAGGATTTGAAAGAGCAATTAAAGATACTAAATATGACATGGTTGGAAAAAAAATTTTAATTCTAGGAGCAGGAGGTGTGGTCTCTTCTATAATTTTTTCACTATTTAAGATGAAAGTATCTAGTGTAACTTTGTCTAATAGAACTAAAAAAAAAGCTGAGGATTTAAAGAGTCGATATAATCCTTTAGGAGAAAAAAAAGAAAATTTGGATAATCTGACCGTTGTTGATTGGGGTCAAATTCCAGAATTTGATATGATTATTAATGCCACAAGCGTTGGGTTAAATAATCATCAAAAATTAGATCTAGATTTTTCAAAAATAAGAAAAGACAAATTTTTTTATGATGTGATTTACAATCCAGAGGAAACAAGCTTTCTCAAAACCGGTAAAAATTTGGGAAATAAAATTGAAAATGGTAAAAAAATGTTTGTTTATCAGGCGGCAGAGGCTTTTAAAATTTGGCATAATATTCAACCTAATATTAATGAAGAAGTGATTAAGCTTTTAGATAAATGAAAAGAGTTGGAATTTTAGGAGATATAGGATCTGGAAAAAGTTATGTAGCAAAGCTTTTTGGTTATCCTGTTTTTAATGCAGATCAAGAGGTAAGTAGGTTATATAAAAAAAATAGAAATATTTACATTAATTTAAAAAAAATTTTACCCAAGTATATTCATAGATTTCCAATAGACAAAAATGAAATTATAAAAGCAATATTAGGCAATAAAACAAATTTAAAAAAAGTTAATAAAATTGTTCATTCTGAAATTAGAAAAAAATTACATAATTTCATCAATAGAAATAGAAATAAAAAGTTTGTAATTTTAGATATTCCACTCTTATTAGAAAATAAGATTAATAAAAAAAAAGATATCCTAATATTTATTAATGCAAATAAAAAGACTATAAAAAAAAAATTAAAGAAAAGAAAAAACTTTAATCAAAAGTTAATAAATAAATTTAAAAAAATTCAAATATCACTTGCTTATAAGAAGAAAATGTCTCACTTTATAATTAAAAATAATTTTACAAATAAATCTTTAAAAAAGGATATAAAAATTATTTTAGATAAAATTTAAAATGAAAGAGATTGTATTAGATACTGAAACAACTGGACTTTCTGTTAAGGACGGACACAGAATTGTAGAGATTGGTTGTATAGAATTAGAAGATCTGGTGCCAACACAAAACAAGTTTCATTGTTATATAAATCCAGAGAGAAAAGTTTCTCAAAAAGCTTTGGAGGTTCATGGCTATACAGATGAATTTTTATCCAAAAAAAAAAAATTTTCAGAAATAGTTGATGAATTTTTAAATTTTATTGAGGGTAAAAAACTTGTTATTCATAATGCTGAATTTGATTTATCACATTTAAATAATGAACTTAAAATTTTAGGAAAAAATATAATAAAAAATGAAATAGTTGACACATTAATTTTAGCTAGAGAAAAATTTCCAGGTTCTTCAACAAGCCTAGATGCTCTTTGCAAAAGATATAGAATTGATAATACAAAAAGAAAGTTGCACACTGCTTTGGTAGATTGTGATTTGTTAGCAAAGGTTTACATAAATTTAATCGACCAAAAAGAACCAACTTTGAACTTCTCCCAGGAAGATATTATAAAGAAAGATCAGTCTGTGAATAAGATTTCGTATTTTAAAAAAATAATTCTGCCTTCAAGTGAAGAAATGAAAAATCATGAGAATTATTTAAAATCTAATTTGAAAAAAAATTTTTTTAATTAAATCTTTCGTTGTAAAGTTTTTCAAAATCAATTTTTTTTTCTAATTTTATATTTGGGTGCCCTGAATTATGAACTAAATTTAAAAAAGAAACCTCTAACTCAGGATATATTTTTTTGGGTACGTCACATAAAATAATTTTTTCAAGATCTTTTTTATCTTTTATTTCATTATCAATTTTTACAATAGCTGTATAAACTATTTCATAGTATGATTTTTTTTCATTTGGCTCTTTGTCTTCAAATTTAAGAGTTACATTTATTTCAATTAGTTTGTTTTTAAGAGGCTTAGAATTAATATCTATATTCAGCGAGTATTTTGAAATATTTTCTTTAACAAATAAATATGTTTCAATATTTGGAGTTTCGCTAGATATATCTTTAATAAATTTGGCTAAAATTCTAAACTTTTCTGTCATCATCATCCTCTATATCTTCAAACTCTCCTTCTATAAAATCTTTTTTTTCCATTTTCTTTTTTTTGAAATTTTTGGATATTTTTCCAAAAATTAATTTTCTTGTTAAAGGAAATATAATTAAAAATCCAAGCACATCTGTAGCAAAGCCTGGAATTATTAAAAGAAAAGCCCCAAAAGCAATTGCCGCACCAGAAATCATTTCATATGCTGGTATCTCATTTCTTATCATTTGAGAAAATCCAGATCGCAAAGTATTTAAACCCTCGTATCTCGCGTAGATTATGCCAGTCACAGCAGTAATAAATATTAATAATATGGTGTTAAAGGCACCTATCTGAGCTCCAATTTTTATAAATAGATAGATTTCTATAATAGGAACTAAAAATATTGATAAAAGTACTGTGTTCATTTGTCTTTAATGTAATTGTTGGTTGAAATTAATCAACAGAGTAATTACTATTATCTTATGAACTAT
>MDSZ01196358.1_pt1 | contig 11926 bp, 14 predicted proteins | sample 811201 | NCBI WGS metagenome assembly MDSZ01 (sample SAMN05326647, study PRJNA326480) | marine metagenome | isolation source: seawater | place: Indian Ocean: North | collected 2010 | reverse complement strand
TTTGAAGTGAAATTAATTCTTGCCATCGTCTTTTTTCTTAATATCAGCGCTAACTTCAGCTATTGAATCCATTATTCCTTGGTGACCCCAAATATCTCCTTCAACGAACTGTTTAGGTATCCATTTTTCATCATCGTGAATATTTAATGTATCTGCTCCAATTTCTATATCCCAACCATTAGGTCCCTTTATGTATACACTAGTAGTTAAGTCATTGATATGTTTACCTAGAGTAGAGCTAATTGGTATATTTGCAGCATTGATTCTATCTAATGCTTTCCCAACACTGTCAATAGAATCAACTTGAAACATAATATGATGCATGCCATTAGCTTCACCAAACTTAGATAATGCCATGCTATGATGTCTTGGATTGCATCTCATAAACCAAGCACCATCTCCTCCTTCAAAACTTATATAGTCAGTTAGCTTGAAGCCAAGTATTTTTGTATAAAAATCATATGTTTGTTCTCTATTTGAGGCTAATATCATCAAATGACCAAGACCTAAATGCCCAGCTACAAATGTTTGATTTGTGATTGGTGATTGAAATTTATAATCCAAAGTAGGCTCATAATAGATTTCAATAGGATTTCCAGATGGATCGCTAAATTTAATTAATCCACCAACTCCTCTAGCTTGGGCATCTTCATTGGAGCCATCTAAAACATCAATTTTATTCTTAAGTAAGTGACTTTTTGCTTCCTCAAGTTTTGAAACATTATCTACCTCAAAACCAATATAAAGAATTCCATGATTATCATCATCTTGATGGATGCCTAAACGCCACTGATAATCATCCAGTTTTAAATAAACTGAGCCATCTTCTGATATACCCTTTCCACCACTTGCAATTTCAAAGTTAGGGTCCTGCGGAAATCCCCAACTTTCACCTGGAACAGCTCTTGCTGGCATCATACCCAAAATTTCTGTACCAAATTTTAACCATTCAAGTGGATCTTTTGCACCAAAACCTATATAACCTAATGACTTAATTTCCATGATATCTCTCCCCTAAAAAATTTATACTTTTTTCAATATTTTTAATAAATTTCTCTCGTTATTTATAGCATTTTGTACCTTTTCTTCCAAATTAGATTGAAATGCTTTTTTTGCTCCTACCAAAGTATTTAAGTCTATTTCATCAAAAGATAATGCAAATTTTGTAATTGTATTATGTAAGCTACCATTATTAACAATATCATTAATTAGACCTATTTCTTTGGCCTGCTGTGCTGTTAATTTAGCATTTGTTAATATTATCTCTTTAGCTTTACTTGGTCCTACTAGCGAAGGTAAGAAATAGGTACTTGCTAATCCAGGCAATATGCCTAGTTTAATAAATGGAAATGAAATGATTGTATTAATATCTGCAATTCTTATATCAAAAGGTAAAACCATCGTTATACCAATTCCAACACATGAACCATGAAGACCAGCAATTAAAATCTTGCTAGATCTTGAAAGCTCTAATACAAATGATTTAATAAATTCATCTTCACCTATATTTAAACCGGATTTACTTTTTTTATTACCATTTAAATAGTCCCTATCAGCACCAGCACAAAATGAATCACCATTACCAAAAAAGCATATTGTTTTAATATCATTGTCTAGATTAGCTATCCTAAACGCATTTATAATTTCATCGCCCATGTCTGGAGTATATGCGTTAAGTTTATTAGGCCTGTTAAGATAAATTTTTGCTATTGAACCATCAATTATAAATTCAATTTGTTTGTAATTATTCATCTGGATTGTAAGGTTTCCATTCAGGAGACCTTTTTTCTATAAAAGCTTTTGCTCCTTCATTAAAATCTGGATGAGTTTGCTGTTTTAGAATTAGACCCCAAGCATTATTAAGTGCATCAGTAAGGCCCAATTCTTTGGACATCCAAATAGCTTTTTTTGTTTTTGCTAAAGCTGAAGGTGAGTGAATTTTAATTTTATTTGCTAATTCAATAGCTCGGTCCATTAACTTATTATCTTCAACGATCTCACTAATTAATCCAATATTCTTAGCTTCAACAGAAGCAATTTTTTCGCCACCACCCATTAGGGACATTCTTAAAACACTTTCTAAAGGAATCTTTCTGCTTAAACTTACAGGCTCAAGGCCAGCAACTAAACCAACTTTCACATGAGTATCAAAAAAAGTTGCATTATTAGCAGCAATAACAATATCGCTATCAGCAACAAAATGTAACCCTCCTCCACAACATATTCCATTAACAGCGCATATAACAGGTTTCCAAACATTATTTTGTAATGCAGTCCATTTAATTGATTTAAGGGTTGATTTACCTAAGTCGCCATCCATATCAGGTAAATCTGTTAAATCAGCACCAACAGAAAACGATTTGTCTCCAATACCAGAAATTATCGCAACAATTGCTGAATCATCCTCATTAAAACGCTTCCAAGCTTTTGGCAACTCTCTAGACATTGTTGAGTTAACAGCGTTTAAATGCTTTTCTCTATTTAGTAGGATCGTAGCAATCCCATCCTTCACCTGATAATCAATTGTTGTTAATTTCAAATTACACCTCTAATTAAAAAAATCTTCTTCTAACTGGTTTTCTAAATACGCTTCATCCCAAAGATAATTTTGTAAATGTTTAGCTCTTTTAAAAAATAATTGCGGATCAGCTTCAACCGTAAATCCCATTCCTCCAAAAATTTGAATTGTGGTAGACGCTATTTCTCTAAATGATCTACATGCTTGAAGCTTTGCTAAAGCCGATAATGATGATATATCCATATTTTCATCAAATGACCAAGCAGCTTGATATGTCAATAATTTATTAGATTCAACTTCAACAAATCCATCAGCAAGATAATGTGCAATTGATTGAAAAGAACCTATTTTTTGACCAAATGCTTCTCTTTCAAGAGAATAATCTCTGCCAATATATAGAGATCTTTCAGAACCGCCTGATGCTTCTGCTGAAATTAATATTTGACTTATTGACGCAATTCCTTTCCAGGCATCCCAAAAATTTGATTTTTGTATTAGATTGTCTTTATCAATCTCAACATTCTTAAAAATTATTTCATATAAACTTGTTTTAGCGTGGTTCTCTTGATAATTAAAAGTTAAGCCAGGTTGCTCTGAATCAATAATTGCTGCGCCAATATTTAATTCATCTTTAAATAAAACAATTATTTTATTAGCCTCTGATGCATAAGGAACCATATGTTTTTTTCCATTTGCATAATATTTATTACCTTTTTTAGTAAGTGTTAAGTTGATGCCTTGTTTATAAAAAGAAGAACTTTCTTCTAACCATGCTAATGAAGTTATCAATTCACCAGATGCTATGCCAGTAAGAATTTCTTTCTTTTGTGAGTTTGTGCCTAACTTATTAATTAATGAGGAAGATATAACGGAACTAATCATATGAGGTGATAATGATAATGCTCGTCCAAATTCCTCATAAACAATCGCTTGGTCAAGTAAACCCATTTCTGATCCACCAAATTCACTTGGTATATTTATTCCAGTTAAGCCAAGATTTATTAATTGTGACCAAAATTGATCAGAATAGCCCTTTTTGGAATCTTCAATTTCTCTTAAAGTTTTTAAATCAGAATAATCAACACATAATTTCTCAATAGTATTCCTAAGCAATATTTGCTCTTCTGAAAATTGAAGTTCCACTTTTATCTAATTATTATTTCTAAATAAGACTTTTATATTAAACTTTGGGTATAGGTAAGGCAATAAATAGAAATATGGATAATGATAAAGATAAAATTAAAGATAAGCTTATTGCTTATGCAAATTCATTAGATACAAGAAATTGGGATATTTTAGATAATATTTTTCATAAAGCTGCTACAGCAGAATATGGCGATGATTCGATTGGTTTAAAGATTAATTCATCATCTAGAGATGAAATTATAAATATGTGCAAATCAAGTTTAAATGGATGTGGATTTACACAACATTTATTAGGAAATTTTAAAATAGAAATCAATGGAAATGAAGCTGCAAGTGAGTGCTATGTTAGGGTTTATCATATAGGTCAAAAACCAAATGAAAATGAATATTATGAGATGTTCGGTGAATATATCGATGAATGGAAATATATTAATAATTCCTGGTTTATCATTCATAGAAAACTTATAGTCAATTATGAAAGAGGTAATAGAGATAAGGTTCTAGCTCCATAAAAATGAATTTTAATTTTACTAAAGAAGAAGAATTATTTATTGAAGAAGTTAAAAGCTTCATTAATGAAGAAAAGAAAAAATCTAATGCAGATGATGTATTTGCTCCAAACAGAGAAGCAGATGCTCAAACAAAAATAGACAGCCCTGCTCGAAAAGAATTTATGAAAATACTTTCATCAAAAGGATACCTAGGTATGTCTTGGCCAAAAGAGTATGGTGGTCAAGAAAAACCAGGTATTTATGATTATATTTTAAATGAAGAATTATGTAGGGTTGGCGCGCCATCACCAGGTAAAGGTGTAGGATCAATTGGACAAACAATTATCCATCATGGATCTAAAAAAATAAAAGATGAATTTTTACCTCAAATTTTAGCTGGAGAGATTGATTTTGCTCTGGGGTATAGCGAACCTGGCGCTGGATCTGATTTAGCTTCATTGAAGTTAAAGGCTGAAAAAAAAGAAGGTGGTTGGTTGATTAATGGTCAAAAGATTTGGACTTCATCAGCACATGTAGCTGATTGGTATTGGTTAGCTGCAAGAACAGATCCAGGAGCGCCAAAGCATAAAGGAATAAGTGTATTTTTAGTAAAAATGGATCATCCGGGTATTGATGTTCATCCCATTGAAACTGTTGGAGAGCATGCAACAAACAGCGTTTTTTTAACTGATGTATTTATCGCAGATGAGTATGTTATTGGAGAAGTAAATAATGGTTGGAAATATATTTGTGAAGCATTAAATTATGAAAGGTTTACTTTTTACACAATTGCGCCCTTAGAGCAAAAATTTAAAGAACTGGTTGAGCTTGTTAATAATTTATCTAGGGATGGAACTCCATTAAGTAAAATACCTGATATCCGAAAGAGAATAATATATCTATATGCAGATGTTCAAAAAGCTAAAGTTCTTCAAAGAAAAGTCTTGTCAGTAGCAATTCAAGATGAAGTACCTCAAACAGAAGCAGCTGTATTTAAACTATTCAGTACTAAACTTCATCAAAAATTAGCTAATGAAGCGATGGATATATTAGGCAGAGAAGGTCTTTTTAGAAAAGAATACAAAAATTCACATGCCAATGGTAAGTGGGAATGGTCATATCGAAGCACACTAGTAGATACAATAGGAGCAGGAACTACGGAAATTCAAAAAAATACAATTGCTAAAAAATCATTAAATCTTCCTTTATAAATAATTATGCAAGCTGAGTTACCAAAAGAAATAATAAAACTAATTGGTAAAACTGCATTTAAAGATCCTAGTCCAGTTTTAGTTCAATCAGGCCTTTGGCAAAATTTTTGTTCAGCTATCGAGGATACTAATCCTATTTATTGGAATAAATCTGATGCTATTAATCATACTGAACACTTAATAGCTCACCCTGCATTATTACCTTCATGGGTTCATGATTTTGAATGGCATCCTGATCGAAAAAAAGTGCAACCCATGCAACTTCATTTTTATCTAAAAGAAATCTTAAATTTACCTCTTGGGATAGTTACAGAAGTTGAGATCGAATACTATGAACCCATAAAAGATGGTGATGAAATTAGCTCTAATCAAAAATTACTAAGTGTTTCTGATCAGGTTACAACTAAACTTGGAAAAGGAAGATATTGGATTATAGAAGTTACCTATTTTAATCAAAATGAAATTATCGTTGGTAAACAAAAGATGCATTTTTTAGGTTATAAATAATGAATTCTAAATCTGTTTTACCCATTAGCAAATATTCTACATCTGTAAAAAATATTCAGGCTGGTGCTATTTTTAGTCGTGATTGGGCGCCCCTTCATTCTGATCAAGATTGGGCTATAAATAAAGGTAATTTACCAAATATAATTATGAATAATTACACTCTAAATGGATTGATAATTAAATATGTTACTGATCTCTATGGAGTCGCTACAAGAATTGGTAAAGTTACTTTCAAGATTAAGAAACCTATATGCCCAAATGAAACATTAGAATTTTATGGATCTGTAACTAATGAAAATGTTGTTTCTGATCAATTGTCATTATTGAATATCTCATTGGACATAAAAATATCTGATCAAGTTGTTTCATCTGCAAAGGTTATTGCAGGAGTGAATTTATCTGAAAAAAAATTAAATTCTCCATGGAAAATTAAAACTAATACATGGAAATCTTACATAGATGATATAGATAAATAGAATGATAAAACTTATAGCTTTGATTTGTAAAAAAGATGAAATCTCAGAAAGTGAATTTAGATCATATTATGAAAATAAACATGTTCCATTAATTAAAAGCATCTTTCCATCACTTGTAAGATATGAAAGAAAATATCTTAACGAGGCTAATATACTTCATGGTGAATTTACATTGGAATCAATAAATCACAATAATATTTTCAATGTAATCACAGAATTAACATTTGAAGATGAAAAAGGGTTAAATCAATTTTTTGAAATAGCTGCGAAAGAGGAAATAGTAGAGATTATTAGAAAAGACGAAGAAAATTTTTTAGATAGCAGAAAAACTATCATGTATAGGATTGATTAATTTTATTTTAAAGGGGTAAATTTAATCGGCATATTCCTATAACCCTGTAAGAATTCTCCAAATGTTCGAACTATTTCACTATGTTGAAGTGTATATTCAGGAATTGCTTTAAAGATTTCTTCTAAAATTACCCTTCCCTCTAGTCTTGCTAAATGTTGACCTAAGCACTTATGAGGGCCATGTCCAAAACTGATACTTCGTTTTGGGGTTTCTCTGGAAATATCAAATTTATCCGGATCATTAAATTCACGCTCATCCCTTCCAGCGGATTGATATAAATAAATTACAGAGTCACCTTTTTTCATTTTTTTGCCGTGTAATTCAATATCCTTATTTAATTTCCTTCCTAAGATATTTGTAGGATGGTCAAATCTGACTGTCTCTTCAAAAGCTGACGGTATTAATGAATGATCATTTTTTAAAATTTTTAATTGCTCAGGATTTTGATCAAGATAATAGAATAAATTTGCAATTGTATAAGGAACAGTATCAGCACCTGTGATTATTAGCATGCTAGTATTGCCCATAATTTGTTCATCAGACATCCATAGGCCCTCTCTTACTTGTTTAGTGATCCATGAATTTATATGAGTAGGTGAAGGTGGTGTATCTTTTCTCCATTCAGATGCCAATTGAAGCATCAAGCCCATGCATTGACCAAAAGCTTCTTGGCCTCTTGGTGTTACACCCATTACATCTGGATCTCTTTCATAGAAAATGTCTATTAATTCTCTTGCTTTAAGGGCTACCTCTCTATTTAAACCAATCATATCTGTGACTGTAAATAACGAAACCTTTCTAGCAATTTCGTGCACATCAACTTTTCCTGTTTTTAAAACCGGCTTAAGCTCATCTATAGTTAATTGTCGAATTTTATCTTCTAGTTCTGAAACTGAAGATTGTGTATACCTATCTGCAATAGTATTTCTATAATCTCTGTGGTCTTTACCATCATTAGTAGGAATAGAAATATGCCCAGGGCCGGAGTCGTCACCTAATAAAAGCGGTGGAGGTGAAGTGCCTTCAAGTGAAGTGTAATCTTTATATGATCCTAAATGAGCATTCCAAATATCTTCGAATCTACTTAATGCCCATGCCCCTCCAAAATCTTCCATACAATGGACAGGGTCATTATCCCTCAGATCTTTATATATAGACCAGCAATTATCCCAAAAATCTTTTGAATAAGGATTGTAATTAATTTTCATATCATCTCTCCCCTTGATGTTATTAAATATTAATTATTTTTTACCCAATAAGGTAAAGATATTTCATCATTAATTTTTTTAAAGTTAATTGATAATTTATCACCTATATTGATTGAATCTATATTTGAATCTGAATTTGTTGAAATTTGCCCAATAATTCTTATGTTTCGATATTCAATCAGTTCAACTAGCCCCACCACATATGGTGATTGACTATCAAATACGGGTAATAATGGGGGGCGTGGTATCACATAAGACCATAATAGCGCATCACCTGATACTTCTTTCCATTTACAGGTTATAGATTGGCACTTTGGACACATATGTCGTGGAGGAAAGCGTGGTTCATCACAATCTCCACAATGTTGAATACTTAATTTATTTTTAGAACAATTATTCCAATAAACTTTATCAAAGTCTTCAATGCCTGGAATTGGTATAGATTCAATCATTTATTCACCTTTTAATAGTATTGCAGCGTTAGGAGTTGCATCACAAGTTGTTACTAATGCTAATTTAGCATTTTTTACTTGTGATGTAGCTGAGCCACGAATTTGTCTAACAGCTTCAGTAACTAAATTCATTCCATGTAAATAAACTTCCGAGAGGCTCCCCCCAGAAGTATTCACTGGAAGATCTCCATTAATATCAATCAACCCATCTTTAATTAGTTTTAATGCCTCTCCTTTTGCGCAAAAATTATATGCCTCTAATGAGAATGGAATCATCGGAGAAAATGCATCATATATTTGAGCAACATCAATATCCTTTGGCGAGCAATCAGATAGATTCCATAAATTTGAAGCAGTTACATAAGATGAACTTTCGAGTGGGTCATCACCATGATAATGGGTCATTAATTGATGTTCTTTATTCATGCCTTGAGAATATGAGTGAATAATAGCTGGTTTGTTTTGTAACTTTTGTGCTCTATCTAAGTTGGTGATAACTACTGCTATCGCACCATCACTTTCTAAGCAGTTATCAAATAAGCATAACGGATCAGAAATCATTCGTGCATTCATGTAGTCATCTAATGTTAAAGATTTATGTTGCATAAGAGCATCTTGATTTAAATTAGCATATTTTCTAAGTTCAATCGGAACACTTGCTAGATCTTCCCTAGAATAACCATATTGATACATATACCTCCGCATTAATAAAGAAGATTCATCTACTGGTCTTACTAAACCTGATGGTCTAGACCATTTCCAATGATCAAAAATTTGCTCATTAGTATGAGACCACATCCTTGAGCTAGGATCTCCCCTTTTACGAGATCTCCATACAACTCCTACATTTGCAATTCCTGATGCAATAGCCATAGCAACTTGACCTATTGCCGCACAACTTGCTCCGCCACCATATGGTGCTTGACTCCAATAGGTAAGATTTCCAAAACCCAAATTTCTAGATATTTCAAATTCAGAAGTTTCTTCATAAGTAAAACTACCCAATGCATCAACTTGATCTGGATTAATGCCAGCATCATCCAATGCATTCTTTATGGCTTTACATGCTAGATTAAGTTCAGTTGAATCAATAGATTTTAAAAATTCTGTTTGCCCTATTCCTACTATTGCTGTTTTATCTTTCAGCATAAATAATTATTTAGGTAGATTTAACCTATTAGCAATATTATTTTTTTGAATTGCAGAAGAGCCACCTAATATAGGCATGGCTAGCATGTCACGAACATATCGCTCCATATCAAAATCTCTTACATAGCCATAAGCTCCTAAAATTCTTTGACATGTTAAAACTATATCTAGAGCAGTTTCAGTAACAAATAATTTTGACATTGACATTTCTACAGTTGCTACCACATCTTGATCAGCTAACCATGCTCCTTGATATGTCATCAATCTGCATGCTTGTAATTTAGTTTTAACTTCTGCAAGCATATGTCTTACTGATTGATTGTGACAAATTGGTTTACCAAATTGAATTCTTTCCTGCGAATATTGCCAAGCATCGTCAACTGCAGCTCTTGCTATACCTAAAGCCATTGCTGATACCTCAATTTTTTCAACATCCAAACCAGTGCTTACAATTTTACTCCAACCATTATTCCAACCTTCTTCTCCACCAATAACATTTTCAAAAGGAACCTTTACATCTGTAAAAGTTACATCACAAGTTCCCCCAACTCCTTTTTGACCAAGGGTTTCCTGTGGCTCAATAATTATTCCATCTGAAGATGGTGGAATTAGAACTAAAGATAGATTTCTATATCTATCTTCTTCGGGACCTGATCTAACAATCGTATAAATATAGTCTGTAACATTAGGTCCAGAACACCAACGCTTAGTGCCATTAATGATAACCTCATCATCATTACGTATAGCTTTAGTTTTAACACTAGCAACATCAGCTCCAATGTCTGGCTCACTTATACCATATGAAAATAAAAGATTTCCTTTTGCAACTTCAGGAAGGAATTTTTTCTTTTGTTCCTCACTAGCAACTTCTGATAAATTTAAACCTGCATAACAAGCGCAAAAGATATACCCAGAAGCAATTCCAAGACTCCTAGTACACAATTCTTCTATAGTTGCAATTGTTGCCATCATATCCCTTCCTGATCCTCCGTACTCTTCAGGAACAGTTAGAGAAGTTACTCCTAGTTTACACAATTTATCAAAAACATCTCTCGGAAAATGATCATCTTTATCCCATTGATTAACTTTATCTCGAGGCATTTCTTTGTCTATAAATTGACGAAGAGTATTCCTTAACATTGTTACATGTTCAGGTTCTTGAAATGTATTCATGTTTCTTGGATGCCTAAATTTGCATGAATTACTGAACCATTAACAACGGAATTATTTGCACAAAAGAATATTGTTGAAGCTATTTCTTCAGGTGAAATCAATCTATTTTCACTTAATGTTGAAGCCATGACCTCTAATGCATCTTGGTTACCTTGAACATATTCAACTAACATCTCTGTTTCAGTTGCCCCAGGACATATGCAAGCCGTATGAATAAATCTTCCAAATAAATCTTGGCAAGTGCTTCTCATTAAACCTATCATTCCATGTTTAGACATTACATAAGACGACATTTGCGGAACAGCTTTTTCAGAAAGTGTTGAGCCAACATATAAAATAGATGAGCCCTTTTTCATATAGGGTATAGTAATTTTATTTAAGATAGAGGGTCCAACTAAATTTACCTCTAAAACTTCTCTTAAGTCATCGTGATCAATTGATTCAACATTATCACTTTGCATTTTGCTGGCATTATGAACTAAACAAATTTGGTCAGCAGATATTAATTCTTTATTAAATTTTGACTCTAAAGATTTATGCCAATGAGGTTTTGATAAATCAACTTCAAAGTGAATAGCATTATCAAGATTAATTTCTGATCTTGAGAGATTGATAACATCAAATCCGTTATCATTAAAAATTTTAGCAGCGGCAAAACCTATTCCGCTACTTCCACCGGTGATTATAAGAAATTTTTTCAAGGAGCCACCTTTGTTATTTTTGTTTAAATTTAGGGCTTTCTTTTTTTGCAAAAGCTTCTAGAGCAATCTTATGATCTTCCATTAGTTGGGTTACATTTTCAAATGCTGCAGCTCGATCAATTATAGAGTTAGCCATAACCTTAAGACCTGCATTTATTGAGGTCTTGGTCCAACGGATTGAATACTTAGCTCCATCTCGAAGTTTTTCAGCTAAAGCTTGAACCGCTTCATCAATTTGATCTTCTTCACAAACTTCTGCAATTAGGCCCATATTAAGTGCATCAACTGCTTGGATCATTTCACCTGTTAAAAGATACTTTTTCGCTCTTGCATAACCAATTAATTGAGGCCAAATAACACAGCCACCATCGCCTGCAACCAATCCAACTGAAACATGCGGATCTGCAAATTTTGATCTTGGTGTTGCATAAACAAAATCACAAAAAAGTGCTAAAGAGCAACCAAGACCGACAGCTGGCCCATTTACTTTAGCAATGATTGGTTTTTCCATATCCAACATGGCATTTTGAATTTTTCTGTCA
>MDSZ01077788.1_pt1 | contig 11926 bp, 7 predicted proteins | sample 811201 | NCBI WGS metagenome assembly MDSZ01 (sample SAMN05326647, study PRJNA326480) | marine metagenome | isolation source: seawater | place: Indian Ocean: North | collected 2010 | reverse complement strand
TAGTCTACTAGCTAAGTTGTTGACATGGGGTCCCGACAGAGATTCTGCAATTCGTCGAATGCGAACCGCTCTTGATGAAACCATCATCACCGGTGTAGACCACTTGATTCCTCTTCACCGTCGAATTATGGATGAAGAGGATTACATCGCTGGTGATATCACCATCGCTTACATCCCTGAACATGAGTTCCTTCTGGGTTGATGACATGGATGTACTGATCGTTGGCAGTCTCGCCTACGACTCCCTAGAAACTCCACTGGGAATCCGCAACGATGAACTCGGTGGCTCTGCTACATATGGTGGCTTTTCAGCAGCCTTTCACAATCACAGATTGAACGGTAACGGCGTGTCTATGGTAGGCGTTGTTGGCTCAGATTTCAACAAAGAGCATGTCACTTGGTATAACGAGGCTGGATTGGATACCACCGGGATTGAGTTTGCGGATGGAGAAACTTTCCGTTGGAAAGGCTCCTATCATGGAGATATGGCTGAAGCAGTTACTCACGAAACACATCTCAATGTCTTCGAGACCTTTGAGCCAAAAGTGCCTGAAACCCATAGGGAGCCAGCAGTTCTAATGTGCGCTAATCTTCATCCTGCAATACAAACTAGCGTACTAGAACAAACAAATGCACAGAGATTAAGTCTGCTAGATTCAATGAATTTGTGGATAGAAATCGCAAATCAAGAACTTCTCGATGTGATGAAACGGGTTGATTTGGTAGTGCTAAACGATGGGGAAGTTAGGATGCTTGCGGGCGATGACAACTTGGTCAGAGCAGCATCCTCAGTCCTCGAGATGATGGAAGGTGGGATTCTTGTTGTAAAGCGAGGAGAGCATGGAGTACTTGCTCTTCATCCGGATGGAATCATCTCGATACCTGCTTATCCAACAGCAGTAGTTACCGACCCAACTGGATGTGGTGATTCATTTGCTGGGGCCATGGCATCTTTCTTTTCTCAAGGCGATGGAGAGGTAACGAAAAGTGAACTTTCTGAAGCATTGGTTCATGCAACAGTTACCGCCTCTTTCACTCTCGAAACATTCGGTAGCGAGAGGATTCGCAAACTTTCAGTTTCAGACTATGAAAGGCGCTTGAACAATTACCGAGAGATTACTTCGACAGCATGAATAGCGATTCTCTCAATAATGGAATGCTGGTGGGAGATACATGACCGTACTGAATATCGCGATGGTGGGAAGTGATGACTTGGCAAAGTCCATCGCCAAAGCGACAGATCAACGCGACGTCCACACATATGTCCACAAAGAGACAGGTCCAGACGGCCCACGTATTCTCTCAATTATTCGTCCAGCAAAATTACCAGAACGAATTCGTCCGCTTTTCAACGCTCTTTGTGCCGCTCGAGTTGGACTGATTGAGGTCTCGGCAATCAATGCAGATTTTGGTGAAGTGTTGGTCGCATTTGCTTCAGCGGGAATAACCCGTGGAATATTCGTTGTCAATCCGCCTCAAGGGGAGTGGATAGATGAAGACCAGGTGAAGGGTTTCCTTGCTCAAGCCGGCCTTAGCGGATGGTCCCAATGTAGTGATGATGCAATTGAGTTACGCACTGCATTGTACGGTTTGATGGACGATATTAGTTCAGATTTGGAAGCTGCAAAATCAGATCCTCTGGTCGTTCCAATCGACCAACATTTCAATGTCAAAGGCATAGGTTTGGTGGCGATTGGATATGTGCAATCAGGGTCTATTGCTGTGCACGACGATTTGCATTTGATGCCAGCCGAAGGTCCTGGCACTGTCAAATCTCTACAGGTAATGGATGATGATGTTCCCGAGGCGGTTGCTGGAGATCGTGTCGGAATTGCGCTTAGGAATACAAAGGAAGATCACCTTAGCGGTGGCACAATTATTGTCCACCCTGCAGTTGAAGACAAGAACAAGGGAATCTCAATCCCACTATCCGTGGAAAAGCATTCCAAGAGTTCACTCGAACTTTCGGTTTCTCCATTCCAAAAGCGTGTATTAGCAGTCGGCGATGTTGTTCATGCTAGTGTAGATTTACAATTCGTAGTTGGCCGAGTAGAATCGTTAGATTCTGGAATTGTTGTAGCTTGGGATTCTCCATTGTTTATCCGTTGTGAAAATCCTCCAACAGTCCTGCTTGCACAATTGGATTCCAAGCCTAGAATTATGGGCAGTGCAACCTTATCTCGGCTTTCGTAAAGTGGTCTCAAGAACCACTCCCCCTACGGGGAGTGCAACGGTGGGTTGATAACCTCGGGTTCGACTTCGGCGGTTCGGGATGCAAATGGACACCGGGGCAAACGGGCCCAGTGTCGGGGAGCAGGGGGTATCCTTCCGCTCTCTATCGCTGGGGGGAGTAAAGGGTCGAGTTAGGGCCAACCTAACCGAGTCTCAAGTGTCATTCGAGTCAAAGAATGGCCACGCTCTAGACCTGAAACTGGATGCGATTCAGAGAGTTCATCATCATCACACTACATTGATTCCAGGTTGGTTAGGAATTGTTGGTTTGATTCTTGTTTGGATTGCTTGGAGAGGAGTAACTGGTAAGGCACAAGCCTTGTTGGGAGCGGCAGGAATTGTACTGTCATCCGCTCATTTGCTTACTCGAAGACCTACTCTAACCATCGATACCGATGCCGGTGATTGTCACACAGTCTTCGGTTCTGATTTGTCGATGATGCGCCTTGGAACTCTGATTCAAAAAATCCAAAATGGTATGTCATTGAGTGAGGCGAAAGATAGTATTGACAACATGATCAATGACTCAGAATACCCACGCTCAAACAATCCAGCTGAGTTGGAGTTGGCGCCGGAACCAATCGAATTAAGCGGCCCACCAGTAATCGGGTCTTTCCTAGATTCGATGCAATTTGATTTCGAAGAATCGGTTATCGATGCTGAGGTTGTAAACGAACCTGAACCGGTCGCAGATCTTGAACTCCCTGATTGGTTTGATACGGTTGGAGAACCAGAGCCTGAGCCAGAAACTGTGATTCCAGCAGGACTAATGTCCAGAGCAGTAGAGAATCTTCACACTCAAAGGCACAATGTTGCACAAAATGGATGGCAACCTCCTCAACAACAGCCGTACCAAGGAGTTCATCGCAACCAAATGGTAGATGCGCCATCCTATGGGATGATGCAACATCATGGGTTCCAACAATCGTATCAGGAGCCTGTAGGGCAGCCAGAGTTTACTCCGCCTCCAACGAATTTCCTACCTTCATTTGTAGGAATGGATGGAGCACATGTCCCAGGTGCTGAACCTGCTTCGTTTTCATCTCCAGATACTCCATTATCCATGCCTGAGGAGGAAGAACCGCAAGCATCCCTTGTGGAATCGGCTCGCAGAGACGATATCATCGAAGCACAACCAGTTGTCGAAGAGCCCAAGGAGTCCCCGAAGGAAAGATATCCTGCAATGTCACGATTTTCGTCAAAGAAAGGCGCAAGGAGAATCAAAAACCGTAAGCCAAGGAAAGGCCGATTGTCTGGTTCTTCCGTCGTTCGTGAACTAGTAGGTCCTTCGATTGACAGGGCTAGTGCTATTTCGCGCAGATTGCTACGTAGATCTCGAACAGGAGACGCTATCAGAATTCAAGCCGAACAATCACGTCAAGCCCAAGTTGCTGATTCGATTAGAAATTTGGCCCAAAGTCGCGGTGGAGAAATCAGCGATGAGGAAGTGGGTGAGATGATGTCTCATATCACGCCAAGACAAGATATACCAACATCATTCTCCGAACTGACCAGTTCAGAATCAAAGCGTTCAGAAAGTGAGAGGGTATCTTCACTTCCAAGATTGGACGACTGATCAACGATTTCGTTGAGAAAGCATGTGTTCCCTAATCTCTGCCGCTCTTTCATGATCGGCGATTTCCTCTTCGGTTTTAGGAACAAATTGTGGGATTGGAATCGGGCGCATCATCGAATCGATTGCTACCATGAAGAAATATCCTTCACAAATAACACTCTTGGACCAATCAGACTTGTTCATTGCCCAAGCAGTGACCTTCGTACAAGCAGTTCTATTCGATGTGAATACTACCTTTCCAGTCACCTCGATTAAGTCACCTTGACGAGCAGGTGCTTTGAATGTAAGAGTATCAATGGAGATAGTCACGAATTCCCGATGTGCGAATTTGGAACAGGTAATACCTGCTGCTTTGTCCATTAGTGAGAGCAATCGACCTCCGAACAAGGTGTCATATGCGTTTGTATCCTGAGGAAATACCTCTTCGATGAGGGTTACTGGCTCGGTACTGTAAGGCTCCATTAGTACATCCGAGAATAGGACTCCTCCTTCAATCCATTTGTAATATCGCGTCTTAATGTGAGGTTTCATCATATGCAAACTACGCCGGGGTATTATGGCCGGCACATGTGTGGCTCTGGTTAGCGGGGGTATCGATTCTCCCGTCGCAGTAGCTAGAATGCTTGCTGCTGGTTGGAAGATTCATCCAGTGCACGCTTCACAAGAGCCAGTAACTGGTCCTCAGGCCGAACAAAAGACAATTGCATCCTTACGACATTTATTGGAATTGGAAGGAGAAATAGGAGATTTGGCACGAGAGAATCTATCGCGTGAAATGATCGTAGTTCCAGTCGCTGAAACATTAGCTCTATTCACCAAAAAATGGAATCATACCGAGTATTTCATTCACATGAAACGCCTGTTCAATAGTTTGGCTACAATCAGAGGGAAAGAAGTAGGCGCCACACATGTGTTGACAGGCGAAAATCTAGGTCAAGTCAGCAGTCAAACTCTAGGTAATCTCGGCGGGGTCGAGATAGCAACAGACCTTCACCCTCTAAGGCCATTACTGGCTTTGGATAAAGTTACGATTATGAGTATGGCAAGAAAGCTTGGAACCTTAGCGATAAGCGAAGGTCCAGAGGTTTGTGATGCTCTAGGGCCGAACAAACCAACCACCGTTGCAAACAAGGAGTGGCTTGAGCGCTCTGAAGAAAGAGCGGGTGGCTTGCAGCACCTCGCTTCTTCGTGTTTTGAACAGCATAGAGTAGTTTTGTTGTGACCTCATCGGGTACCCCCCTACGGGGGGAACCCGCAATGGACGCGACACCATGAGTGTTTTATGCAGGCCGCTGGTGGGGAGATGAGAGGGTGCCACCCATGACCGAAAGAAACAATGCAATTACAGCCTTGGTTTTCACTTGCCTAATGCTGATTTCTCCTCTGGCAGGAGCAGCGAATGTGAATACCTTTAGTGGAGGAGACTCAGAAGTGAATATCGAAGTTCGCGAAGGTCCAGATTTCACTAATTCCGATGATGGAACAATCACATTACCAGCAGGAGACACCGTGACAAGCGCTTCGATGAAACTAAGCACTTCAATGGCAACTCATGAAACTGTAACAACCATTAATTCCGATACTCAACTATTCGTTTGGGACCCGGCGGTAAACAATCAGCAGACTGAATATTCTAACTTGAACGATTTCACATACCGTGAAGATCAGGTCAAGTTGGTTAGTGGCGGCCTATCTACTGATTTTGAAAGGACACGTGCAGGATTCCAAGATCATTCTCAACCTGTTGCAGATGGTATCGGGTGGCAACACGGTACTCTGACCGATGGCTCAGTGATTCCTGATAATTGTAATACTGGTAACGATTGTTGGGGTACCAACATGTACGATGTTGATAATGATTACACCAACGACGATCTCGGCTCAGGTTTCACCTACTCGATGATGACACCTGAGATGCAAGTCAGCCCGGGAAGCCAAATCGCTCGCTTCTCTAGCTGGCATGGTATGCTATGGACTCAGACCAACCCTGGAACAAACCCAACCAATTACTATCATGGTTGTGGGTATGTGATGGTAAGAAACTCTTCCAGTCCTAATTTCCCACCTCCAGACCAAGGTTGGGAGCACGTCGGATTCGACACTCAGAATTCCTCAGGTGTATCACTTGCAAATGGGCTCTACCAAATCGGTAACGGAAATGGAAAGATTCAGAGTTGTGATGGATTGAGCGGAAACGACTTCGCTCTAGGTGGAGAATCTACTCACCCAACAAGTAATCCAACAGGATGGGCAACGCTTGCAGTAAATCTTGTAGAACACGTTGGTAAGTATGTTCAACTAAAATTCGTAATGAGCCACAGGCCTGGAACCGGTTCGCCCCAGAACTCTTCTATGCCGGGTTGGTTCATCGATGATTTCCGTTTAGGAGATCCACTGCCAGCATCTGGTTGGATGACCGTCAAAGGATTCACACCATCTCAGGCACCAAACCCTGGATTCCCAGATGGATACGGTTTGCTAACCATTGAGCAAGAAACCACACCTACCAACACTCTTAGCGTTACAATTTTGCGAGGTTCTACAACCGAAGTAGTGCTTGACAAGCATGGCAATTCTATGTCGGGATTAGTAGGGCCAATTGTAGAACTATGGGATATCGATACAGCTGAATATCCGGTTATCGATGTTAGATTCGTATTCGATACAGGACAATATCGGCTTTCAACCCCAGTATTACATGGCTTGAATATGGGTACTCGGGTAGGAACTGGATTGAATGATACCAATGTCGTATTCGATCCGATGATTATGGATGGAGTTTGGATGGCCCCTGGAGGTAATCAACCTCTGATGTATGCTCCTTCTATACTCGATCAGTCATTCACTCCTGAAATGTACAGAAGTAGATTCTCTATGCCGATTGTCTCGATTACACCGGTTATCGTCGATGATTGTGCAGAAGTTCCTAACGTACAGATATTCTTGCGTGATAATTCATTCATCAACTTGACAGTTGGTCAGAAGAACGAGTTCATGAATCCAAAATTCGGATTCTCGTCAATCATTTCGTACAGTGGCCCTTGTGGACTTTCTGAAATTTGGTTCGACCTTGAGTTTGGACACAGCGCTACTGCTGTAACAATCGATATTGCAAATGATGGCGATATTGAGTGGGGAATGGATGAACCAGCATTCGGTTCATTCGGCCGACAAACTACATTCTGGGCTGGAGCAGCTGGCGGAATCAACTACGGCATGGATTCATCGACAATCACATTGAACAGCAATGGTGAAGGCACTGGTGGTTCGTTTATGATGCCTAAGGGCGCATCTGTCAACAACGCAGATATCGTATTTGACGGAAACACCGCTGAAAATTTCACCCTAACTTTGACCTCATCTGGTCAGGACGTATCTCTTGGTACAATGCCGAACCAAAGTGTGATTGCAGTTGAGACTCTGGATAGCATGTTCGCATTCGGTTCAGCAATCAATCAACTATTGTCGAATCCACTATTGCAGACAAGTCATGTCGATGCATATGGGAACGAATGGGCTACATTCCACTTCGATGTAGTAAACAACAATGCTCAGAGTGGTTCGACTGTTACCGCTAGAGATCTTGATGTCATATACGATTGGTCTACTACAATCGGCGCTACAGAGAACTTTGACCGTGAATTGAATCAAGGAATTGCACTTGGCTCTGGTGCATCAGTCGATGTTCCAGTCGCACTCTCTGCTGGTAGCGGTGGCGCAATCTTGGTAGAAGACCTGATGGTTACGACCTCTACAGGATACGATTCTTCTCTGACCCTAACTGGTAATCCAGTAGGATTGTATCCAAACGGTGACATCATTGAAGCAATCTCGATTCACAGTGTTGATTCTTCGGCTGGAACATCGTTTGCAGAAGCTCGACTAAGAATGGAATCATCCACTGGTGTAGTCGAACTCTCCTATTCGGATTTGAACGGATTCCTTGAGGCAGATGACCCAGGCAATCTAGTGACTCTTGAATCCTCATCGGTAAGCGATGTAGGAGATGAGAAACACATTACATGGCGTTTCAGAATCAATACCGCTTGGGAGGATACCAAGGAATTACGTCTGTATGCAAGTTTGGTCGCTGCTAACGGAGTGAATGGATTGCCAGGTGCGGTTGTACTCGCACCTGCTAATGGTAATGCCATTGAGAATGATGCAATGATTTCCGCATTCGAACTGCGCAATGATGCAGGAGTTGTACAAGATTTGACATCAGCGCGCTCTAACCAAAACATCAGAATGACTGGAAGCATCAGGCTCCAAGACCTAGATGTTTCTCCAGACCCAACATCATACAACCTTTCACTACAGCGATGGGATGTTCAGACAATCAACGGCTCGGTTGTATCCGAGTGGATTGAGGTCAGCAACACAACCGGTGTTATCGGAGGAGACTTTGACTGGTACGTCAATCTAGGAGCGACTGCTGCAGGACAAGCAACTTACCGATTCATGATGGATGGTTACACCGGCGGAGATTACCTATGTCCTCCAACAGAGATTGTTGCGGATGCAGATTGTGCAATTCCATTCAATCTCTCGATTGACACCTATTCTCCAACTTTGGTCAACATCTCTGTACTCAAGGCTGCAAACTATGACCCAACCATTTGGTCCAACTGGCGTAGCCTAGTAGATGATACATGGGTATTGCCAACTAATCAGCAAAAGGTACGTGTACTCGCTCAGGATATTCCAGAGCCTCCAAGCTCTCTTGACATGTACTACTGGGTTGAGTACGATCACGACTCTGATTTCGATGGAATAGCAGACCCTGATGAATATGTTATGATTACTTTGACCAGTGATGGACAAGCACCTACTGCCAATTATACGGGAACGTATAGTGATCAAGCTAACCAAGGACAAGAGCCGGCTGGTAAGGTCAGTATTTACATCTCTGGAGCAGACCTTGGTGGAAACCCAATCGATGGCGGAGGCCCTGGATTTGACAATGACTTGGTCACTTATGTCTCGATGGATGCAAAGACTCCAAACATCAGGAATTTCTTCATCCAAGATGCCTTCGGTGACCGTCTACACAATCCTAACGAGGGTGCACCTCGCTATCAAGGACAGTGGAACATGACCATGTATGCTGGCAATGAATACCACTTGATTGTTGAAGCAGTGGATGAGAATGGATGGAGAGATATCAACTATTTCGAAATCGATCTCGGTCCAGAGAATATGGTGCTATACTACTCGCCTCGTAATGAGACTGCATGGACTACCAGCAATGATATTGAAATCATCATGGCATCCAACGAAAGCGATGGTCCACAGGTGCTACGCATGGACGGTGGTCGCCTAGTAGATCCATTCGAATCCGAATTCTATCTCGATTTACCGATTAGAATGAATTGGGATATTGTTGGAATTGAGTCCACTACCTATGTTCCTCAGTTGAGAATCAAGGATATGGATAGAGATCCATCGCTAATGAGTGAATCTGGTGGACGCCACAAGCAGCGCTGGGTTTACAGCGATGGAATCCAATTGGACTATCGCAATGGTATAACCCCAACATTCACCGATATGTCGGCTCCATTCTCCCAAGACGTTTCAGTAGCATTCGTATTCCCTGGAGATACTATCCAGTTCGAAGGGCAGTATGCTTACCTAGACGGAATCAACAACGGAGTTTACGTGTTGCCACAAGGTGATTTCTACCTCGAAGTCACCCGTGAAGCCGCTAATCTCGATGGAGACAAGGGTTACATCCCATATGGTTCCGGAGGAGCAGATGGTTCTAAGCAAGATGGACAACCTACTCTACATCCGATGGATGGAGGTTCTTTCTTAGTGAACATCACTGCACCACCACTCAACAACGAGTATGTCTACAGTTTCCGCTTGGTCAACATGCCAGAAGGTGCAGTTGACTCAACCGCATCAATTTGTGAAGGAAACAGTGCATTTGGATGTGCTTCGTTCAAGATCAAGGTCGATGGTGAGAAGCCAGAAGTCGAGAAGGATACTTGGACAGCATCTTCTGGAATCAATCAAGAGGTTCTAGGTGATTTGCTACCATCATCGACCATGCACTGTGTAGATGTGGAAGCAGTGGTTGAGGAGAACGCAGCTCTGCTCGCTGGAGAAGTCAACCTGATGTGGAGTTTCTATACCGATGCGGACAACAATCTGACTTGGCCAGTATACGGTCAGCGCTTTGGTGCAGACCCACTCTCAACACCGCTTGATGTCAAGGTCTTGGGTGGAGATTATCTTGTAGAGGCAGAATGTGTTGACCTATGGCCAGATCCACAGGACCCAACACAGGCTCAGATTACTTCTATCGATGTAGTAATGTGGATTGAAGGACGAGATTCTGCAGGCTGGGCAATCGATGGCGGAGGTCCAAATGGAGCGGGTGGAATCAGTTCGATTTGGTCATCTGATGCTACACACAACTCGATGTATCGATTGGTGCACGAGGAAGCAAAGTTCGCGGTTCTAGACGTTAGGATGACTCCGAAGTCTCCTGAAGTTGGAGATACTCCAGAACTTGAGATCAGCCTTAGAAACACTGGTACAAAGGATGGAAACGTCACTCTCGAGATTCAATCCGTGACCAATGGCGAATTCCCAGTGACTGAGACTACTTTCACGACCGATGTAATCGCCCAGGATAGTATGGCAAACGTCTTCGTATCAGTAGAGAAGTTTGATTCAACAACCAGTGGTATGTACTTCCTAGTTGTAGACTCTGAAACCAATGAGATTCTTTGGAATGGTTCGGAAAGTGGCAAGGCATTCAACGTAGCACAAGCTAGTGATGATGAAGGATTCTTAGGCGGTGCAGGATTACTAATCCTCATCGGTTTAGCAGCACTTATTCTGATTCTAGTCGTGGTCGTCGTAGTCCTAGCAAAGAGAGGCGGCGGCGATGGTACTTACGAGTACGAATATGAGTACGAGGAAGAAGAAGTGAAGGACTACGTCGAGATTCCAACAGCGAGCGCCCCTGCTGCTGATGTCGACCCGTTAATGGCTCAAGCGATGCAAGAATTCCCACAGTGGGATCAAGCAACTATCCAGGGTTACTTCGACCAAGGATGGGATATCGACAGTCTGAAAGATTGGGTTAACAACAACCAGTGATCGAACATGGATCTTAGTTGGGAAGACATCGTTTGGGAAGACCCAGACGGTGGCAGCATAGTATTGCATGGCGTGATACCCACCGTGGTATTGCCTACTGCTATGCGCCCTAGAATCAAATGGAATGGACTTGGAATTATTGGAAATAGCGAAGAGCCTGAAGTTTGGATTGAGGAAGAAAAATCCGAAGCAGAAGATTCTGGAATTAACTTGGATAGCGGCATTATGAATGGTGGCTTAGATGGAATGTATCTAGAGATGCTGACTTGGGTTGAAGGTTTGCAGGTCGGTAAATTCCCTGACCCAGAACCTATGCGTCTGTACAGAGCTGCAGTTAATCACAACCGTCCAGTATTCTTTGCAGAACCAGACTTCGACGATGAAGACTGGTTGGAATTGATGGAGAAAGAAGCCAAGGAAATGACACGACCTCGCAAGTTGTTGCGAATTGTATTCACAGGACGCAGGTTCAGGAAGACGATTAAGAAAATGCGTAAGCATGTCGTTGTTCAACCGAGCAGAGAACCTGACGGCTTACAGGCCGCAAGCGCTCTTGCTGCTACTTGGTGGAAGTTGAATAGAGATAATTCAACTGAGGCTTTACATCTCCAGAAAGAGAAGAGAATGGCGGCAAGATTGCGCGGAGGTCTTGCGAAGTTGCGTGAAGAGTTCGGTGATGATGCTGTGATGATTGTTCCAATTCAACAAGCGTCTAGGGCAGGCATGGTAAATGCGCTAAATTCACATCCCGAACCAGAGGAGGTTTCATCTCCAACCACTCTCTCGGATGGAGAGGAGGAGTGACTATGAGCGATACCAGCAAAGTCGATGTTCGTGTTGAAAATCTACTTGTGAGATTCAGTCCATCGCCTCCAGTCGACCTTGAAGAAGCGGTTGAAAGGCTGGGCGGTGTCAAGAATGGCTCAGTCATCATCAAGACACTAGATGCTCCTCGTGCCACTTTGATTATCGATGAAGAAGGTCGAATCATCGTTCACGGCACAC
>MDSZ01247074.1_pt1 | contig 11927 bp, 14 predicted proteins | sample 811201 | NCBI WGS metagenome assembly MDSZ01 (sample SAMN05326647, study PRJNA326480) | marine metagenome | isolation source: seawater | place: Indian Ocean: North | collected 2010 | reverse complement strand
TTTTTTTTTTTCATTTCGGTAATTAAATTAAACCAAATAGAACTGGTAAATCCAAAAATAATAAATTTCTTATTTTTATGTTTTTGAATATAATTTCTTAATGTTGTTAGATCTAATTTATTATATTTATTTAACAAAAAAAATTTATTTTTACATAGTTGCCCAAAACCCTTAACAGCAGCACCTTTCGCAGACATAATTTCTTTTGAATTTAAAAAATCTTTATTTTCTAAAAAAAAAATATCTGTATCTTTATTTATTATATTCGAAAAAATTTTATTTAATGCCTTTGATTGTAAAAAAGCAGTTTTATAATCTAAATGAATTTTCGATTTTTTTGTATTAGTTGTTCCAGAAGATTTAAATGTAGAGAGTTTTTCAATATTTTTTTTTGAAACCAAATCAAAATTTTTAAATAATGAGACGTGTAAAAACGGGAGATCAGAGATTTTTTTTATTTTTGATTTAGATTTAAATAATTGATTTGAAATTAATTTAAATTCATTTGAATTCTTATAATGAAAATTTGAAAGTTTTTTGATATTGGAAAAAAATAATTCATTTTTTTTTTTTATTGGTAGGCTAAAAGAATCTAAGTCAAATAATTTATTATAGTCTAACATTGATCTTTTTTAGTTCATTATAACTTATTTTTTTATTTGATGTCCTTGGAAAATATTTTAGCTTAATCAACTCAAAAGATCTAATACTAAAGCTGGTAATCTTTGAAATTGTATTTATTAATCTTTCCTTGTTATATTTATTTTCTACATAAACAAAAATTTTTTTATCATCACTAATACATGCAATTTTATAACCTTTTTGTGCCATCGAACTCTCTAAAGTATCTAAATCAACTCTATTTCCAAATATTTTAGCAATTCTACTTTTTCTGCCTGTTATATAAAAACAACCATCTTTATCAAAATATCCTAAATCACCAGTAAGAAGTTTAAATTTATTTTTATCTTTAAATTTTAAATCTTTAGAATTTTCTGAATACCCCATAAAAATATTTTTTCCTTCGCAAACGATTTCACCTTGCTCAAAAGGTTTTAATATTTTTTTTCCATATTCATCAATAAGATAAATTAGATTTCCTGGTATACCTTTGCCAATACTGCCAACTTTTTTATTAATCAATTCTGGTCTTAAATATGAAATTCTAGGTGAGGCTTCTGTCTGACCATACATTGAGTAAAATTTTAAATTATTATTTTCACAAAATTTAATTATTTTCCTCAATTTATCTTCCTCAAGTTTACCTCCAGCTTGAGTTAAATATTTTATTGATTTATTCTTGATATTCATCAGACCAATTTTTTGTAATATTTCATATGTGTATGGTACACCGTTAAATGATGTTATTTTATTTTTTTTAAAAACTTCCCAGAATTTTTTTTCAATTAACGAATTATTACAAATAACTATTGATCCACCTTTTTCAAAATGTGTATTTATCACTGATAGCATATAACTATAACTAATTGGTAAATTTGTTATAGAACAATCATTTTTTTTTATTTTTAGATATTTAATTATAGAATCAGTATTATATTTTAAATTAGATTTAGATAATTTAACAAATTTTACTGCCCCGATTGATCCAGAAGTTGATAGTAACAAAGAAAGATCTTTATTTAGATTTATTTTTTTAAAATTTTTGTTTTTTAATAAAATTTCGTTAAAGAAGGTATACTTTTCAATACATCTATTTTGAAAAATTGATCTATTTTTTTTCGAAGTGAATATGTAATTTGGATTATAATTAGTTAAAATATTGAAAATTTCTTTTTTTTTTGTTTTAGAATCTATAATTATTGCAACATGATTGTTAATTATACAAAAGGCATAAGCAATCAAGGAACCGATATCGTTTTCTGAAATTATTAATATTAATGATTTTTGTTTTATTTGTTTTTTAATGTTATTAGATTGCGCTATTAAATCTCGATAGGTAAGATTTAAAGTTTCTCCATCAGTGATTGCTATGTTATTGGCGTTATTTAAAAAAGATTTAAATAATCTCATTTTGAAGATTTATTTAATTTTTAGAAAATTGGTTATTTTTTTTGTAATACCTAATGAGTCAAGACCATGATATTTTAATAAATGATCATATTTTGCTGTAGGACCAAATTTATCAGGTAATGAAATAGAATATAGTTCTGATTTAATTTGATTTTTTAGTATTATTTCTGCAATTATACTACCTAAACCCCCTATCGAAGTATGTTCTTCTATTGTTATAATCTTTTTAAATCTTTTAAGATTTTTAATTAAGCTTGCATCAATAGGTTTCAAGGAGATAACATTAACTAATTCAGCATTAATTTTTTGTTTTTTTAAATTATTTAAAGATAATTTTATTTGACCTAAGATTGATCCATGAGAAAGAATTAAAATATCAGTGCCTTTTGAAATTGTAACATTTTTTCCAAATTTATATTTGTAGTTTTTTTCATACACATTAAGAGAACCCGGCACACCAGTAAGTCTGATATAACTAGGTCCCCTGTCATTAAAAGCATAATCACTGAGAACCTTGCCTAATTCTGAACAGTCTGCGGGACAAGTTATATTCAGATTTGGTATCGTTCTCATAATTGCTAAATCCTCAAGACCAAAATGACTATTGCCCAAAAATCCCATTGATAATCCACTGCCTAATGCAACAAGATTTACGTTTTGCCTCATGTACCCTAAATTCATCCTTATTTGTTCGCTAGCTCTCATAGATAGAAACGGAGCAAAAGAAGTTACGAAAACTTTATACCCTTCATCAGCAAGACCTGATGCTACTCCAATTAAATTCTGTTCACTAATTCCTATAGAAATATATTGTTTAGGAAACTCAAGTTTATATCTTGCTAAACCCGATGACCTTCCTAAATCTGCACTAAGAACTATTAGTTTTTTATTTTTTTTAGCTATGTCCATCATAAATTTTCCAAACATTGCTCTTGGACCCAATCTAGACCATTGTTTTATATCGGTGGATTTAAAATTCATAATTAGTAAAGATTAATTGATTTTATTGACTGTAAATATAGATCTTTAGTCAATCGTCCGTGATGCCAATCATTATTATTTTCCATGAAATTAACACCTTTGCCTTTAGTAGTTTTAGTAATAATTGCAGTTGGTTTTGATTTTGCTTTTTTATTAAATGATTTAATTAATTCAGAAATATTATGACCATCACAACTATTTACATTCCATCCAAATCCTTTCCATTTTTTTTTCATCTCTCCATAACTCATCATTTTATCTATAGCACCATCATTTTGATGCCCATTACAATCAACAACAACAAATAAGTTGTCTAGGTTTTGTTCCGTTGCAGTAATAGCTGCTTCCCATATTGATCCTTCGTAACACTCTCCATCTCCAACAACCACTATTACAGAATTTTTTTTATTTTTTTTTTTATAAGAAATAGCCAAACCAACTCCAAATGATAACCCTTGGCCTAGGCTACCATTCGAAGTCTCGATACCTATGGATTTATTCATGATTGGATGGGCAATAAATTCACTCTCATTTTTTTGAAATTGCATAATATCTTTTTTTTTCTTTATGAAGCCCTTGCAATACAAAACTGATAATAGTGCTAGAAATCCATGTCCCTTACTTAATATAAATCTATCAAATGGTTTATTTATTTTAATGTTAAAGTTTGAATATATTACTGATAAAATTTCAACAATAGATAAGGCACCACCAATATGAGATGGTTCTCCACAATTATAACTTACATCTAGAATTATTTTTCTAATCTTGTAACTCAATTTTTTTATTTGATTTATCTTTTTTAGCACTCCATTCCTCCATCTAAATAAATAATTTGTCCATTTATATAATGGGAATTTTTAGATGATAGAAAAAGTATTAAATTTGCTACCTCACTTGGTTCACAAGCTCTTTTCATAAAAGATTTTGAAATTAATTCATCTCTAGATTTTTGATCCATTTTTTTTAACATTTTTGTATTAGTTGCACTAGGACAGATTCCATTAACTCTTATATTGTAATTTGAAAATTCATTAGCCATAATCTTTGTTGCGTGCATCAATGCTGTTTTGCTGCAACCATATGCTAGAGTACCTTTTTCTGCTGTTTTGATTGCTACAGATCCGATATTTACAATTGAAGCATTTTGTGATTTTTTTAAATACTTTAGCACAAGCTGAGTTAATCTTATTTGTGAAAAAAAATTTATATCAAATATTTCTTTTAAATTTTTTTGAGAAGTCATCTCAATTATAGAACCTGAAGCTTTTCCAGCATTATTAATTAATATATCTAATTTTTGCTTAGATGAAAAAATTTTTTCTATTTTTGTTTTAAGGGAAATTTCGTCAGTTAAATCTGATTCTATTATTTTTATTTTACTTGAAAATTTTTTTGTATAATTTTTAAATTTTGTATCGGACTTTCTTACTAAACAAATTACATTAGCATTATTTTTTATAAATAGATCAAGAATTGATTTTCCAATCCCTCCATTTGCACCAGTAATTAAAGCTGTTTTACCTTTTAACATAATATTTTATTTTCTAAATAATTTTTTTTTCTGTTTTACTTTTTTAATTAACTTAAAAATATTTTCTTTTTTCATATTATTTAGATAATATTTTTTTCTTAAATCTAGAGCATTTATAACTGAGTCTGATGTAAAATATGCATCTAAAATATCATTACCTAAAATTTTTGTATAAATATCATATTCGCTTTTTTTTATAATTTTAATTTTTTTATTTTTTAATTTAATTATATCTTTATTATTTAAATATTTGTTTATTATAGACTCAATTTTAACTGCACTTGAAAAACATGGCATAAATTCATTTTCTGGTATCATTTTGTCTACAATAATTTTAAAATTTCTTTTTAAAAAATTTTTTTTTTTTAAATTAAGCATTTTTGATTATTAATTTTTTATAATTTTTCTTAATATATTCCGATATCATTAAAGATACCGCCTGTACAGTTGATGCGATATTAACTCCTGAAGATGAGGGAAATATACTGCTATCAATAATGAATAAATTCTTAATTTCATGACATTGCCCAAATTTGTTAACTATTGAATTTTTTTTATTTGTTCCCATTTTCGCAGTACCGACCAAATGCCATCCAGTGTTCTTAACTGGTCCAAAAGCAGTAATTTTTTTTGCCCCTGCCGTCTTGAGTAACTTTTTACATTGATTAATTCCGTGAGAAAGCATTCTTTTGGTGTTTTTAGATAATCTATAATTTACCTTAATCCCAGGCATACCATCACTATCTTTATTTTTATAATCCAATTGAATATAATTATCTTTATTTGGTGTGTCCTCACAAATAATTGCCATAGGAATAGTTTTTCCAAAATAATCAAATAAATCGCTAAAAAAAGATTTACCAAAATTAATTTTGTTAAATTTTTTTAAATAATGAAAAGACTCGATGGGACCTGGTGATTTTAAAAGTTGAATCGTATAACCTCTTTTAAAATTTCTATTTTTTTTAGTCTCATAAAACTCATGACTATATATTGAGCATCCTTCTGGACCTTCATTTGAATTTAGGAATTTATCAAAATATCCCTCCACAAAACCAAGTGGGTGTAACATCAAATTTTTTCCTAGTTGACCAGAATTGTTTGCAAGGCCATTTGGAAAGTCTTTATTTTTGGAATTTAATAATATCCTTGGTGTACCAATACCGTTAGAAGCTAATAATATTAAAGATGCTTGTAAAAATATTTTCTCTTTATTTCTATTCGAGTAAATAACACCAGTTGCAATTTTTTTTTTTGATAATTTAATCTTAAGAACTCTTGAATTAGGTTTAATAATTACACCATTTTTTACAGCTTTATCTAAATAAGTTTCCACTGCTGTGGGTCTAATTCCTTTATCAAATTTTTTTGATTTTTTTATAGCAGCATATGATGGCCACCAATGCCATCCAAGTTTATTAAATGCTTTTGCAATTAAACTTCCTGCGTAACCAATATCTAATGGAGAGGATAAATTGCCTATCTTTGGATATGCAGGATCACCAGCCATCCCTGAAACTCCAACCATCTTATCATTTAAATTATAATATTTTTCCAAATCTTCATAATCAAATAACCAATTAGATCCTATGTTATCAATTTTTTTTGTTTTGAAATCTGATGGATGAAATCTTGGGTAATGACCTGAATAGATAAGAGTTGAGCCCCCAACAGCATTATAGTTAGCTATAGAGATTGGTGAGTTTTCACTATTTATAGGATAATCAGAATTAAATTTTCTTTGATTGGGATCTATATTAAATTTTTTAAATTTACTTATTTCGCGATCTTTATTATTAAATGAATATTCTTTTTTATCTATAAGTGGACCTTGATCAAGACATGTAATTTTAAGTTTTAATTTACTTAAATTCCATGCAGAAGCTGAACCAGAAGCTCCAGCTCCTATTATAAGGATATCTGTTTTTTCTTTTTTCATTAATAATTATTTTTTTTTTGGAATATATTTATCTAAAATTTCTGGAATTGTGATTGTCATTTCAGCTTCACAAGCAACATCACCTGATACAATTCCTTTTCCAATTCCTTTACAGAGACCTCTTTTCCAAGATAATACTTTTGTTTCTATCTCAAACTTTTCTCCAGGGACAATTTCTCTTTTAAATCTTACATTATGTGAAATTGCGTGGGTTACTTTACCTTTATTACCTGGAAGAGTTGTAATCGCAACTGTCAACATTTGTGCTAAAGCCTCAAGCTGTAGTGCTCCAGGAACATTTGGATGACCTGGAAAATGAATTGGAAAAAACCACTCATTGTTTGTAAAATTTTTATAACCATTAGCCAATTTTCCAGGTATTACTTTAGTAACATAATCAATCATTAAAAAAGGATATCTATTTGGTTGATAATCCAATAATTCGACGCTATTTAAAGTTTTTTTTTTCAATTTATTAAATCTTAACTTTATATTTTTTTAAAATTTTCTTACCTTTTTCAAATGAACTAAAATCAATTATATCATCCATATCTAGTGTAATCTTAAATGTATCTTCAAGAGCTCCAACCATTGACATATGTCCAACTGAATCCCATTGAGGTATTGACTGATATTTTAATTTTTTTAATTTTGATTTATCAATTGAAAATGTTTTTATAAAAACCTTGCAATATTTATCTAGATTATTCAAAACGTTTCTATTTTAAATTTTTTTTTATTAAGAACTCTACTTATAAAGATTAATTTTGTTATTTAAATACTTTTTTTCAATAAAATCAACATTTTCATATGAAATTATATCATCATTTTTTTTATTTTTTTTAATTACAGATACAAGTTTTGGTACCTTATTTCTTAAATCTCTTAAAATTAACTTTGATGATTTTTTAATATCTAATTTAAAACATATAAGCTCTTTATATTTATAGAAAAGAGAAATTTTTTTTTTAAACAATAATTTATCACATTCTTTCGTAATAGCAGAATATTCACATGTTTTTCTATTTCTCACATATAAAGTTATATTTTGTTTAAACTTATTATTGTTCATATCAATGCAGTTTATATTGAATTTTTTATCATATCTGTATTTGACCTTTGCAAGATACTCTAAATGATGAACATGAGTAAATGACCTGCTATAATGATGACCGAGTGTTAACAAATGAAAATTATCCTTAATAAAATATTTCCAAATTGAGTCTTTTCCAACTGTATGAGTATCTTTAATTTTCCTATAATAATTTAATTTTTTTCCAAAACATAAAAAAGAATAAAAGGGAGTTCCTATTCTATGTTTGTAATAATCTTTAAGAAGTAAAACTCCTAATGCACCACTATCACTTGAGCTATATCTTTGATCAAATTTTTTTTTCACAACTGAATTAAAATCAAAAACAGGAATTATCAAATTACCATCTTTTCCTAAACTTTTTAAAAAAAAATTTAATATTTCTCTTACAAAATCAAAACGATTAATTTTTTTAGAATCTAGTGTTTTAAATAATTTAAAAAAATCCACTCCCAGATAAATATTATCTCCCTTCTTTACTTCTAAATTATTTGAAATTTTTTTTAATATTATTTTAATATTATTATTTGCCATTTAGATTTATCCTTTATTATATTAAAAACTCCATAAATTCAGTGTATAAATTTAAAAATTACTAAAATCACAATAACTCTAATGACATTAAAGTTTACTAATAAGTGTAGTTAATATAAAACAAATCGTATAACTAGTAAAAATTGTAATTTATGAGATATTTTGTAAAATTATTTAAATATATTCTAAAAAAAATAATAAAAATTTATCCCCCAGATTTTTTATTTAAGCGAATACCAAATGAAATAATTATTGAGCCTACAAATGTATGTAATTTAAAATGTCCAGTTTGCCCAACAACGTTTGGAATGCATAGAAAGCTTGGCTTCATGGAATTTGATGTTTTCAAAAATATAATCGATGATTTAGAAAAATATAAAAAGAAGCCTCAAATTTCGATGAATTTTGCTGGTGAACCAATGCTCAACAAAGAAATTTATAAATTTGTAGATTATGCACATACACGAGGATTTAAAACTTTTATTAGCACTAACGTAACTGCAATTAATGAAATAAATTCAGAAAAACTTATTAAAGCTGGTTTATCAGCAATACATTTATGTATAGATGGTTTCTCAAATAAATCACATGATACTTATAGAATTGGTTCTGAATTTAAACAAATCAAAAAAAATATTGAAACTTTTTTAAGTGCCAAAAAGAAAAATAACACAAATAAACCAAATGTATCTATTCAAACTTTAATTACATCTCTATCATTTAACGAAAAAAAAGACATGGTTCAATGGGCAAAAAAGATAGGTGCGGATAGCATTTATTTTAAATCTTTAAACTTAAGTATGGGAAATCAACTTAGCAAAGAAATGATTGATAAATGGAGTTTTTTATTACCAAAAGACGATAAATTCAAAAGACATCAATTTAAATTTGATTATCCTGTTTGTAATATTCCAAGAAATCAATCGGTGGTATATTGGAATGGAAATCTTGGTTTATGTTGTGTCGATTATAGTAACGACATTAAAATATCTAATATTAAAAAAGACGGATACGTAAATACTTTATTTTCAAAGGAAACAATCGAAAGAAGAAAAAAAGGTTTTAAAAAACAATATGATTTATGCAATGGTTGTTCACTAGGAAATGCAGATTATATGGGTGAAGTTTACAAATTTAATCATCTTAATAATCAGACAACCTATAGATCAACATAAAATTATTATTGATTTAAAGCTTTAGTTAAATATTTTTTATCTAGATTGCAATCTTTGTAACCACGTTTTACAATATTTAAATATCTATCAGTAGGAAATTTAAATGAAGTTTTTTTTACCATAGTATAGGTCATTACTTTTTTTCCATAATAAAAAAAATAGAACTTTTTATAGAGCATTGGAAAATCCTCATAAACATCAAGTTTTTTTTCATCACTTTTTGATATTTCAAACAAACCGCCAGGCACGATTGAATTTTTTTTTGGTTCTATATCAGCTGCTCTATATTTACTTCTAAAAGTTAATCTAAAATCTTTTAAATTTATCTTTTTTAAATAAATACTATCCTTGCATCTTCTTTTCATTTGAAAATGATGAAGATTACTACCGTAAGCAAAATACAACATTAACGATCTACAACTTCTATTTTTTTTTCGTTCACAAATTTTAAAATCTGTAAATTACAGTTATCAATCTTTTTTTGATCCTCAGATCTAATTACAATTGAAACACCTAATTTTCCTGCATGAAAGAATGGATAACTACCAATTTCAACATCTCTATTATTATTTTGAACATTTGCTAAAGAATTTGCTATTTCGCTTTCAACTGTTCTTAAACTTATAGTAAGGCTTTTAATAGGTACCCCACCAACGATACTATTTGTTAAACCACCTAACATTGATTTTAATATTGATGGAACTCCAGGAAGAGAAAAAACATTCTCAACATTAAATCCAGGAGCACCACTTGTAGGATTTAAAATTAAACGAGCGTTTTCAGGTAGCCAAGCCATTTTTTGCCTTCCTTTATTAAATTCACCAGGCTTGTAATAAGACTCTAAAATTTTAAAAGCTTCATCGTGGATTTCATATTTTATACCAAAAGCTTTAGAAACTGATTGAGCGGTTATATCGTCGTGAGTAGGTCCAATTCCTCCTGATGTAAACACATAATCATAGGAAGATCTTAGTAGATTTAAAGTTTTAACTATAACATTTTCTATATCTGGTATTACTCTTACCTCTTCTACTCTTACACCTATAGAATTAAGCCAAATTGCTAACGTAGAGGTATTCGTATCTTGTGTTCTACCTGACAGAATTTCATTTCCGATAATTAAAATTGCTGCTTTTACTTTTGCTTTTTTATTCATATAAAATATATAATTTAGAAATGGAATTTACCAAGTCTTTAATAAAAGGCAAATTAATCAAACGATACAAAAGGTTTTTTGCTGATGTCCGAATAAATAACAAGATTGTTACAGCACATTGTCCTAATACAGGATCAATGAAGGGATTATTAAAGGAAGGAAATGATGTTTATCTGTTGCCCAATAATGATCCTAAAAGAAAACTAAAATATGGATTAGAAATAATTAAAACAAGAAAAAACTTTGTTGGAGTCAATACTCACATGGCAAATCGGATTGCTCAACATGGTTTAGAAAATTGTCTTATAAATGAGTTTAAAGAAATTGATATAATAAAACCTGAGGTATTTTTTAATAAAGAAACTAGATTTGATTTTTTGATTGAAAGAAAAAATGAAAAAAGCTTCATTGAAGTAAAAAATGTGACACTGTTTAGAGATAATGAAACTGCCGAATTTCCGGATGCAATTACTTCTAGAGGCTCTAAGCATTTATTAACTCTTATTGATGCCATAAATCAAGGTTATAAATCTTATCTATTGTTTTTAGTTCAAATTCAAAATATGAAATATTTTAAAATAGCTAAAGATATAGACAAAGAATATTATAAGAATTATTTAATTGCTAAAAAAAGTGGAGTAAAATTTTTAGCTTATAGATGTGATATAAGTTCTAAAAAAATTTTTATAGATAAAAAGCTAAAAATTATTGATGATTGATTATAAAGAAAAATTTGAAAAAATGAGAATAGCTGGCAATTTAGCAGCAAGAACATTGGACATGTTAACTCAAAATATTAAAGAAGGTATATCAACTGATTACATTGATAAACTAGGTTATGAATTCATAAGAGATAATGGGGGTTATTCAGCTCCACTTTATTATAGAGGGTTTACTAAATCTTTGTGTACATCTTTAAATCATGTTGTTTGCCATGGTGTACCTTCGGAAAGAATTCTTGAAGATGGGGATGCAATTAATGTAGATGTAACAGCTATCGTTGATGAATATTATGGAGATACTAGTAGAATGTTTTGTATCGGAAAAACTTCTGTAAAATTAAATAACCTTGTTGACGTAACTTATGAGTCCATGATGAGAGCAATTAAAATTTTAAAACCAGGAGTAAAATTAGGCGATATAGGTTATGAGATACAATCTTTTGTAGAAGAAAATGGTTTTTCTGTAGTAAGAGATTTTTGTGGTCATGGAATAAGTACAACTTTTCATGAACCACCAAATATTTTACATTATGGAAATAAAAATTCTGGGATGGAAGTAAAACCTGGAATGACTTTCACTATTGAGCCGATGATTAATGCTGGAAAATATAATGTAAAAATGTTGAATGATGGCTGGACTGCTGTTACAAAAGATAAATCATTATCAGCACAATTTGAACATACTATAGGAATAACAGAAAATGGTTATGAAATCTTTACAGAATCTGCTAAGGGTTATTCAAAGCCTCCATATTTATAATT
>MDSZ01201962.1_pt1 | contig 11927 bp, 3 predicted proteins | sample 811201 | NCBI WGS metagenome assembly MDSZ01 (sample SAMN05326647, study PRJNA326480) | marine metagenome | isolation source: seawater | place: Indian Ocean: North | collected 2010 | reverse complement strand
CTTCGGAAGCAAGCTTTTTTGCATGTTATTTGGAATATCGATCTGGGAGATGTTGGATGGTCGTGTGTCGAAGGGACTTTGGAAGAGTCTTGGGCCGAGCTGCGCGCAGAAAGGCAAAAGGTCGCCGCCGATCCAATAGACTGAGTGCTGAGCGATTGGAAGCACGCAGACTTCTTGCGGCAGATGCGACCGTTGGCATCCAAGGTGGGAATCAGAGTCTTATTGGTCAAAACGTCGACTTTGTTGTGACCTTTGATAATGATGTGAACGACCCCCCGGATCCTCTCGCTGAAGTTGGCTACTCGCCGTTCGTGAATATCATCATGCCGGCCACAGGAGATTTTCCTGCATCACCGATGAAGAATGGTATTTCAGTTCAGCCAAATACCAAAGCGTTCTACAACAACACAGCCCTCGTCACGAAGATTATCGAGTTCGACGCAAGCGGTCAGGCAACGCATCCCTTTGCAAAAGATGCTTCGGGACAACCAGTTATTGTGCATGGAAAAGAAGGTGATCAACTTGTTGTTGTTGAATTACCGTTTGGCAGTTATGGCCCAACGCAACCGGCCGTGAATATCAATTTCGAAGGAGTGATCAGTGCAGATGCCAATCCGGCTCATGCCTATGACCTCGAAGTGCAGGGAGGCTATCGCTACCAGCTCGACACAGCTGGAAATCCGACAGTCGATCACGCAGAATTTGGTCCAAGCAAGACCGATCCTATTCAACCACAGCTTTTTCGACTGAAAAAAACATCAAGCGGACACGAAGCCGAAACGGCAACTGGTCCCAATTTCCAGCATGCCTATACCGTGAGTATGGCCGTTGCCAATGGGCAAACCGTAGATGATCTGATACTCAAAGATATCTTACCGGATGAAGTTCAGTTTGTTTCTGTGCAGAGCATTAGTGGGCATGGTTCTACAACACAGACACAGCTTTCAACGCCATCGATTTCGACTCCTGGGGGAGAGCTGTCATATGAGTTTGACAAGATTATCGGGACTGGACAGTACACCGATGCACAACTGGTTTTTGACTATTATGTCGCTCAGAAGGATGCAAACGGTCAAGATGTTATTCCTCTGGAGTTAGGTGGAACCAAAATAATTACGAACAGTTCCTCTGCTATAGGCGAGTGGACAAGCACTAACCCAGACATTGGCTCGCAGACAATATCCAGTTCACCAACCGATCAAAATTCCAAGCATGAACTGACAGCACGAACGGTTGCGCTCCAGAAGCATTTCACGAACCATTCAAGCCCAGGTGCCCCGGTGAAGGCAGGTGATATCGTTGAATATCGTCTTGAATTTCAAGTGAGTGATTTTTTTGCGCTGAATGGCTTTGTTCTTACCGACACGTTGTCCGACGGTCAAGCAATCGACCCATCCTTCACCCCGACGTTGACCTATCAAGAATTTACACACGGTAATCATTTCAGTAATGCGTTATTCGAAGATGCATTAGGTAATCAGGTAAATGTGATTACAACCGATAATCCAAATGGTACGCAGGATGTAGAATTCAATATCTCTGAACAGCTCAAAATACTGCGAAATCTACCGGATGGGAGAATTCTGGGTGCTGATATTCCATTTACAGGTACAGGCACGGGACCACCACTCCCAACTCCAGGATCTTTCGGTACGACGGGTAACGTTATTTTTCGAGCTGAGATCCTCGACAATTATCGCGTGACACCTTCGCCGAATGCAGAGGTTGTGGAAGGTGATGTGATGACTGATACGGCAGCTATTACATCTGATTTGCTTGAGTACGAGAATGCATTGATGCCCACGGGGGGGAAGGGAAAGGACGGTTCGCAGAAATCATTTTCACTTGCCAATAGTGGTGCAAGGAAAACACTCTATGCGATTAATGGTGATACATCTAAAACGGATCAACGTGTGGTACCGACTGATGAAGTGACCTTTCGGCTCACGTACGAGCTCCCGTTTTCGAGCATTAAAGATTACGAGCTTGTCGATTATCTACCTCTTCCTATTTTTCAACCAAACTCGAACCTCACATGGAATGGGCAAGCTCCTTCGAGTACCGCACCACTCAGTGGGCAATGGAGTTTTGGTCCTACCGATACCTTTTCGCAGTTACCAATCGATGGGAATAACCCTGGGCCTGCACTTCTGGATCCAGCTGCAAACAGTCTGACCTGGGATTTTGGAACGTTTGCAGATCCCCAGGATAGATCGAGCAAGACGGACATTCTGTTTACCGTCACGGCAACGAATAAACCATTTGGTGATGGGCTGCTCCTGACCAATCAAGGGCAGCAGAGTGAGGTGAATCAACAAGGTGACAAGATCACATCGACACCAGGACTGGCTCAGATTGTTGTGGCCGAGCCTGAGCTCACCATCACCAAGGGCGTCGTATCGACTGATAATGCGAATGGGGAATTCACCCAGGGCGGTGTAACAGAACCAAAACCACAGCTTCCTTTGCACGTGTTGTTTTCTAAACCTGGACAACCAGGCTTATCTTTTACTGGAGACATTACATCCGATGGCCTTGCCACAACGCCCATTGACGCCACGCTATCAAACGTTGCCGGCAATGACCTGGTGAAATTTGCAATCATCGTTGAAAACACTGGAAGTAGCCCGAATGGTGCGTTCGATGTACGCATCAGCGACACATACGACCCATCAAAGTTTCAGATTCCAACAAATAGTGTCGGTCTGAATCTTCAGGTTACGGATGGCGTTGGAACCTTGCTCGCCTATACCGGCTCCGACAGTGACCTGTTTGGTGCTACAGGCATAGAACTCGTTGATTCGGGACCAACATCTGGCAGTCTGAAAAAGGGAAGTGAGCTTGATGGTACGGTCGTCAATAACGGTCAAAATATTGCGGTGATTACCTATGACCTGGAAATCAAGCCGACTGTTGTACCACTCGATGTCATCCCGAACATAGGCACGATCCAGCACTATGCATCGGCTACAACCGGGCCGAATTTTGCCAATGGCCTGAATGATGATACGGACGTTACGATTCAGGGCCCGGCAATGACCAAGACGCTTGTCGGGACATCGATTGATGATTCGTACAACAGCAACACGCAGGCAGTCATTGGTGAGGTCGCAACCTTTCAACTCGATGTCAAGATTCCCCGTGGCACTACACCAGATGCAGTTGTTGTGGACACCCTTCCAAATGGCCTTGCCTACAAGGAATTCGTGGCATCTGACTATCGTCTGGATCAAGGTATTGCAATAACCGGCTCGCCGATACCAACGGTCACGCAAGATGGCCGAACATTGACATTTAATTTTGGGGATATCACCAATTCCAATACATCAGATGATCTCAAAGGCTTGAGCCTTCAATACAAAGCAGTTGTGTTGAATGTGAAGGGCAATGACCCTGGGAAAAAACTCACGAATAAAGCCAGTCTGGACTGGAGTTCACCGCAAACTGTGATACCTATTGAGGTTCAGTCTGATCCTGTCACCCTGATCAAACCAATCATCACGGTTGATAAAACAGTCAGTCCTTCAACAGCACAGGCTGGTGATATCGCGACCTTTACAATCGATGTCACTGCAAGTGGGACGACAGCACACAATGTGTTTCTTGAGGATATTCTTCCCGGCGGTATTGATCCGATACCAGGTTCACTGCAGCACGTCAGTGGGGTCACCCCGCTCATTAATACAGCGAGTAATGGATTTGGTTTCGAGGCCAAGTGGGGCAAACTCAACCCTGGAGAAACGAGTCGAATCTCTTTTAATGTGATTGTTGATGCTAATGTAATTAGTGGTACATCAATTACCAATTCGGCAGATGCAACATGGACAAGCCTGGGGAATCCTGCCCAGATTTCCTCCTTCAATCCGAACGCCTACCAGCGAACAGGTGACATCACAGATCCCGGTGAGGAGAACGATTACAAGACATCAGACGGTGCGACCCTCAGTATCGCTCAGCCAGTTATCACTAAACAACTTATCTCAACGTCGATTGTCAATGCCCATAACGCTAACAATCAGGCAGTCATTGGAGAGCAGGCAACGTATGAGATCACGGTTGAGATTCCGCAGGGTCAGACTCCTGCTGCTGTACTCGAAGAACGTTTCAAAAACCTACAACTCGCATACGTGAGCAGCACCACACCGAGTGTCAATAATCCTACAAAGCTGACTGTTCCAGGGCTCACCGATCCGCCAACATTCACTGGAAATCAGAAATTTGTGAGATGGAATTTTGGGGATATTGTCAACACGGATACGGATAACACCACTCCAGAAACCATCACATTACAAGTCACAGGGCTTGTTTTGAATGTCAATAACAACGTCAATGGAGCTGACGTTATTAATAACGCTCGGCTTGTGTGGTCAAATGGCCTGAAGACAGGCTGGAAGACGAGCAAAGAGGTCAAAGTCATTGAGCCAAAACTCACCACCACAAAGACGGTGAACGTTGCTGGCAAAGGTGGAAATCCCGGTGACCCGGTCACCTATACCATTGTGATAGAGCAGGATCCATCAAGTCCGACAGATGCATTCGATGCAACCCTTACTGACAGCATCCCACTGGAAATTGATGCTCCAAGTATTACGTCTGTCCATGATACAACCAACCAGGTGACAGCGGCGAATTTTTCACTCATAGGACATGATCTGACAACGGTCACGCCTTTTGATGTTGAAAAAGATCCGGTCGGTCGAACCATCACGGTCACCATTGCGGGTACGCTCCAAGGATCCTTTGCACCATATCAACAGATCACGAACACAAGTTCGATTGCATGGACCAGTCTTGACGGTGTACCAGGCCCAATTTTACCAAACCCGAGTGGTAGTCCGAACAATTATGAACGCACAGGTGATCCGGACCCGGTAACAAGTCCAGGTGAGCTCAACAACTATCGAGACAACCATTCCGCCAGCTTCACCGTCAATACAGCAGATCTACGAGTTTCAAAAACAGTCAGTAACCCGGCGCCAAATGTGGGTGACACGATTGATTTTACGGTTACGGTGACAAATGACGGACCCAATACAGCAACTGGCATTGAATTAACCGACACATTTCCATCAACGAACGAGTTGACCTATCAAGCACATTCGAATGTCGTTGGTACGTATGATTCTGGCACGGGTGTTTGGGCTGTTCCGGATATGCTTCCGAACACGTCGCATGACCTCGTAATCACTGCAAAGGTAGAGGCACCATCAACACCGGGGACTATTCCATCGCCGCAGACAAACGTCGTAGAAATTACCGCTGTTGCTGAGCCTGACCCGGACCTTGCGAACAATAAGGCAACGGCAACAGAAACACCAAAATATGCGGATCTTGAAGTCATCAAGACATCGACTGATCCAGAGCCAAATGATGGTGACACAGTCACCTATACGATCAAACTCAAAAATAATGGGGACGATACGGCAACAGGTATCGAACTGACGGATGTTCTGCCGAGCCCGGTAGACTATGTCGCCAATTCAGCAATCGCTCCCGCTGGAACCACATTTACACCAACAAGTACAACCCCCGGGGGACCGGTCACTGGAGGCATCTGGTCGGTGCCGTCGATATCCCCAACCCTTCAAGCGGGTGATGAACTTGTGCTCACGTTTGATGTAATAGCCAGAGCTGGAAACCTTTCATACAACACCATCAGCATTACAAAGACAGATACCTACGATCCGATTCAGAGCAACAACTCCTCCAAAACAGCAACTCATCCGCAAGATGCGGATCTCGCGGTTGACAAAATTGTTGATAATTCAACACCACAGGTTGGTGATGATGTTGTCTTTACGGTCACTGTCACAAATAACGGTCCGAATACAGCAAAAGATGTTGTGGTCAATGACCTATTACCAACGAACGAGTTGACCTATCAATCACATGTGGCTGATGCTGGGACCTATGTGCCCGGCACTGGTGTCTGGACTGTTCCGGACATGCCTCTTAACGCGTCGTATGACTTGCAAATCACTGCAACGGTCGAGGCGCCATCATCAACAAATGGCCCTGGTGCAACATTTACCAACGTCGCCACTGGGTCCACATCAACAACCGATCCAAATCCGGGTAATGAAACGGATAGTGCGTTTGTCACACCTTTGCAGAGTGATCTTCTGGTCGCAAAGGCAGTCTCCGACGCAACACCAAACATTGGTGACACCATTCAATTCGCCATTGGTGCCGTCAATTATGGGCCGGCTGATGCGACTCAGGTTGTCGTTACAGATGACATCCCAGTTGGTCTTACGTATGTTGGGCCAGCAGCAGGTGCGAGTCCCAATCCAACGGATGGCAGTGTCAACTACGACTCGGCTTCAAGGACACTGACCTGGGATATTGGTGCACTGAATGCTGGCGCCGCGCAACCCGGAACCTATCCCGTGTTCGTTTACGATGTGACGGTTGATGCCCCAAGCCCCGCAGGCATCCCACCGACGGTGAAAAACAAAGCACGTATCTCTGGCCGAGAGCATGATCCAGACTCCACGAACAATGAATTTGAGGTTGGCGTACTCCCACAGTATGCCGATCTCGAAGTGGGGAAGCAGGTTTCAGATACAACGCCAAATGTTGGTGACATCATTACCTACACGATCACGGTTACAAATAAGGATGGAGATCCCGCTGAGAATGTTGAGCTCACTGATACGCTGCCAGCTGGGCTTTCCATTGTTGGTACGCCAGTAGTCAATGAGGGAACAGTTTCAATTGACCCGGGAACCGGTTCTCTCATTTGGGACATTGGGACAGTGTTTGTTGGTTCTCCTGTAACCCTTTCCCTGCACGCGGAAGTGCTTGCACCAGCGACAGGTAACCCAGTACCACAGACAAACGACGCATTCATCACGGGGGTCGACCAATACGATCCCGACACTACGAACAATGCTGCTTCTGTTACTGCAACACCACAATATGCAGATCTTCGTGTTACAAAAACGGTAGATGATCCGGGTCCAAATGTTGGCAATAATATTTGGTTTACCATCAACGTTGAAAACCTGGGTGCCAACCCGGCAACGAATGTCACGATTGATGATCTGTTGCCGTCAGGGCTTTCTTATGTTTCTGCAGACCCAGCAGTCGACTATGACCCGGGGACAGGGATCTGGAATGTTGGAACAGTGGACGTTGGACATACAAAATCCCTCCTGATCAGCGCTGCAGTGGCGGTCTCTGGGAGCTTTACCAATGTAGCACGAGTCAGTACGACAGATCAGTTTGATCCTGACCACACCAACAATGAAGGATCGGTAACCGTCATTACCCGTGAGGCAGATCTTGTTGTCACCAAATCAGTTGATGATCTCACACCAAATGTGAATGATTTTATTACGTTTACGGTGGACGTGACAAACAATGGCCCTGACATTGCCAACAATGTTGAGATTACGGATACCTTTCCTTCTGGTCTCACCTTCGCTTCGGCAATACCCTCACAGGGGACCTATGACGACAGTACCGGCATCTGGTCAGTTGGCACGATTGATGTGGGGAGTTCAAACAAGCAGACGCTTACTATCCTCGCCCAGGTTGATGAACCAGCACCCGATACGGTTCCAGTGCCACAGACCAATGAGGCTGAAGTCACCAAGGTGGATGAGCATGATCCAGAGCCACTGAACAACATTGGAGTGGCAACGGCAACGCCCCAGTATACGGATTTACTCCTTGAGAAAGAAACGTCGAACGTTCAGCCGAATGTTGGTGATCAGTTTACGTATACAGTCACGCTGACAAACAAGGGGAAGGTTACTGCAACGGATGTTGAGGTCAAGGAGTCTTTTCCAAGGAACATTTCTATCATCGACGTCATCCCGTCAAGCACGCAGACGCAAGCCTATTGGACTCCCAATGCGTTACAGACGGGTGGTGTCTGGTCGGTGCCGTCGATTGCTCCTGGTATGGCTGAGGTCCTGATCATTCAGGCTGAAGCGACTGCAGCAAGCCTTACCTACAACGTTGCCCAGATTACACACAATGATGTCTGGGATCCCAACTCTTCAAATAACATTGCACAGTCACCAACCGATCCACAACAGGCTGACCTTGTTGTTACGAAGACGGTTGATAATCCAAGGCCTGAGGTCGATTCTCAGGTCACCTTTACGGTCACCGTAGAAAACATCGGTCCTACGGATGCCCAAAATGTCAATGTTCACGATCCACTCCAGACGGGCCTCAGTGCGTGGGGCAATTCCCCCATTGTCCCTTCTACTGGCACGTATGATGAGATGACGGGTCTGTGGGCGATTGGTCCGCTGACAACTGGAAACACGGCAACCCTCCAGATACTTGCCAATGTTGATCCGCCAGCGTCAGGCAGTGGTTTGGTTTCACCCACTCCAAATATTGCCACGGCCACATCAGACACAATTGATCCCAATCCTGGAAACAATACGGACTCTTCCACAGTTACACCACTTCAGGCTGATCTGGTAATTACAAAAAAGGCAAGTGATGAGCGACCAGCGATTGGCAGTTTCTTTGACTACACGTTTGAAGTCGCAAATCTTGGTGCGGACACAGCGTCGAATGTATTCGTGCAAGAAACTTTCCCGACGGGTGTAACGTATGTCAATAATTCATACGTAGTCAGCGGCGGCTCCTACGACCAGGGAACAGGATACTGGAACATCGGAACAATGGATCCGGGTGATCGCCAGTCATTGACCATCACTGTTCAAGTGACTATTGGGAACAGTGGTGGAACAATTATCAATACAGCAGAAGTCAACTCTGGCACATGGGACCCAGATAGAACAAACAACATAGCCACGGAAACGGTTGTTGTGCCTCCGCGTGGGGTCATTGTCGGAACTGATATCGGTTGTGAGACAGGACCGTTTGTTCGAGTGATTGATCCGGATGACGGTTTTGACAGGATCACGCCATTCTTTGCCTATGAACCTTCCTTCCGTGGTGGTGTACGGGTCTATGGTGCTGATGTCACAGGTGATGGTGAACCAGACATCATCACTGCACCCGGACCAGGTCGCCCCGGTGAAGTGAAGGTTTGGGAAATTATCCATGGGAACGCGTATGAGAACACTGATTACAGCTTCTTCCCATTCGGACCGAGCTATACCGGCGGTATTGAAATATCAGAGGGTTCTATTACAGCCACTGGAAAGACAGAGATTGTGGCCGCTCAGAATCTTGGTGGGCTTGTCAGTGTCTTTGAAGTGAATCCTGGTGCTGCAACCCCAATCAACACCACGCCAGTACGACAGCTGCGACCCTTCGGCTCAAGCTACCTTGGTGGAGTGACCATCGATACTGCTGATATTGGCGGAGTGACTGGTGGCACGGTGACCTCGGATATCCCGGATGGCATTATGGAGCTGTTTATAGGGAGTGGCTTCGGGATACCGGCACAGGTCAGAGGGTATAACGGCACCACCGCATCACCCACGCTGTTTGATTCCTTTAGTGTGATGGGCAGTGGGTTTAACCGGGGTGTCTCAGTTGCCCGGCTGCCGCAGTCTTTCCGGACGGTATCAGGCCCTGATATGCTTCTTGTTTCCAGTGGTATTGATGGAAACGCGCAGGTTGAAACATACGGATTCAACCCCAATGCCTATCGTGTCGCAGCGTTCCAGGCATACGGTAACGCTCGGACACAAGTCTTCAGTGCCGCTATTGATGACCAGTCAATCTTCACGGTGCAAGGGTTACTCGGTACGACAGATGGTGTTCAGAAGGTCCAAAACCCGGATGGCACAATAAAATCCACCTTACAGCAATCAACAGCCTGCTATCCACCATTGCGTGTCGCCATTCTCAGAAACTAGGCGGGCGATGGATTGTCTGTAGAGCTCCGTACTGTGATTCCAGCGTGATGCTTTAAAGAGGATCCGTTGCGATGGAGGAGAGTAGCACGAGGGACTCGATGGGCTCATGCAAGCATGATCCACCTGCATTACCAGCGGGCTTCAAGTCCAAGGTTGGCACCGTGCAGGAACACGCCACCGCCTCCGACAAGCGTTGTGCCACTTGTCGGTGTATTTGTGAAGTCCCATTGATCAGGAGCCAGAGCGACTCCGGAAAGCCATATCATGTTGTAGCCCGCCCGCAACCACCAGGATTGTGTCAATCGTCGACTCACCGAGTAATTGAGGTCACCAAGAAAGCCAACACCTGTTTCCGTGATTCGGCGTGGCCCTCGAATGATGGTGGTTGGAGCGAGCGATGAAAAGATCGGATCGGCATTCGAACTCAGAATCGTTCCTGCAAGCATTGCTTTTGCCCATCCTTCAACTGCCCAGTTCTTCCATTGTCGTCGTCCTCGAAAACCAACCTGTGGGCCAAGCATGTGAGAACTCGTCCGGACGGAATACGATGTAAACACATCGCTTGTAACCCGACAGCACAGCACATTCAGATCAGCTTGTTCCTCGAGTCCAGCCCAACGAAAACCAAATAACCAGTTACTGCAGTGGCAGACTGGCTTATTCCCCAGATGTGACCAGAGCCATGAATCACTACTACACTCAGGGCAGCATTGGTATCGAAAGAGGTTCGCTTCGAACATATTCAGACTGGATGCATAGGTGGGACGAACTTCATCTGCACTTGACCAGCCGGGTGTAACTCCTCCAATGCCACCAGGAATGACCAACGAGTCTGTAAGAGAAGAGCGATCAACCGCGCCAAACATTCCATAGATTCCGAGATAGCCGACTTCCCATCCTGTGCAGTCCGGACCAAGCGCACCGTAGAAAAGACGAACCCCTGGACCGGTTGATGGTTGCATTGAGCGAGTTGTGAAGACCGGGACCTGCTGGCTTCCAATAATTTCTTCGGTGATGACCGCACCGCTTGTGGCATTGTCCCGTTGCAAAAACATGAAATCAAAAATGGCATATCTATTCCAACCAGGGCAGCATAGCGACGGTATGTTTTGCATGCCGCCAGGATTGGATCGTTGAGTTGCACAAAGCAGAAACGACGATGCTTCAGTCGCTTGATCGAGCGGGCGTTGTGACTCGCTTGGGCCTTCAAGCCATTCCTCATACACAGCAGCATCTGCCACGACCGAAAGCCCCTGTATCGTGCCAAGGATAGCAGCAAGAGTGACGAGTGAGCGTAGCACGCTGAAGGACCCCTTTTTTACAAACGGACAGGCAACATCACAGTCAGCCGGAATGATCGTTTCTATCGGCACTTTCCGAACAAGAACATTACTGGAGTGGTATTCTGAAGATTGGGAATTCCGATTGAGAAAGGGAGCAAAAACACGTTGAGAATGAGAGAAATATGTTGATTTAGGCAGGTTCGTGAGACGTTCATGGACAGGCAGGAGTTCAGGAGGCTAGTCTTTCAGAATTCAGATAGAACAAGCAAGATTTTCCTCTGACGGAAGGTAAGTCGATAGCAATGGATCAGTTTCGCAGAATACAGACGGCTAAATCGGGTGATATCCATATGGTGGTCTTCAAAGATGCCAAGATTCTTGATGACACGGTATTGGATGAAATCAAGACCGAGCTCAATACGCTCTTGGGTGATATTCCTGGCCCAGATGTACTTCTGGACTTTGGCAATGTGCAATTCATGTCCAGTGCGATGCTTGGCCTCCTGGGGCAGTTGCATCGAAAAGTGTCAGGCGGAAAAGGGCGGTTGAAGATGTGTAACATCCGTCCTGAAATTTTTCAGGTCTTCAAACTGACAAGTCTCGACAAGCTTTTCAGTATTCATAAGGATGCTCCCACAGCACTGGCAACGTTCACCTAACAGACCTTAGGAAAGTGGGGCGCAATCGTGACAGCAGTGGTGTCAGCCCAATGGACCACTTGACGATGTGTCCATTTTAGGCGTTGAATGACAGGGGTGAAGCGAGTCACTCATTTGGGACGGTAGGCATAGAACATAAGACGGCACACGGCTGACAGTCACACAGTTGTTTTGTATGGGGCGAT
>MDSZ01141406.1_pt1 | contig 11927 bp, 31 predicted proteins | sample 811201 | NCBI WGS metagenome assembly MDSZ01 (sample SAMN05326647, study PRJNA326480) | marine metagenome | isolation source: seawater | place: Indian Ocean: North | collected 2010 | reverse complement strand
TATCTTCTAAGAATACTCGGTGATTTAAGATGGATTTAAGTACTACTCCGTACTCTAATCGTGTGAGTTTCGCTGTCATTAATCCTCCGTTGCTTAACTATTATATTATTGCATAAAAAAAGACCCCTGTGTAGGGGTCTTGTGACAGTAATTCAAGTGGTTTCGTTGAATGCTCTGTCGTAAGATTGCTTCACATAAGTTACACTTTTCTGGACATAAGGAACAACAAAGTTGTAACCTTTCACCAAATCCTTCCAGAGTTCTTGTGTCTCAAATTGGTGAATCTGCCACCTATTCTTGACATCTTGGATGTAATCTTGTCTGGAAATGAGCGTAACTTCTGGTTTTTCCACTTTCTTAATAGCAACGGGTTGTTGGTATTTAGTGGTTTTTGAAGTAACCTTCTTGCGAGTCTTGCGTGGAGTTGTAGCAACTTTAGCAGGAGTCTTAGTAGGCATAGATGCTCACTTTGTATTGGACTCTTATATTATACACAAAAAAAGCACCCGATGGGGTGCTTATGTGCCAGTTTGTCAACTGATTTGAGTAAAGAATTGTTACAGTTGGTTGATTAATAGTTGTGCAAGGTGCGCCATGCCCTAATATCAACAACTTTCTGATCTTTCAACTCTTTTCTAATACTTTCAACAGGAACTTCTTTGGAATTGTACCAAAAATCATCCCAATCTTTCTGGGAATTGTTAGCACCTTCAATGATAATCATAATAAAATTAGAGTGAGCGATGGGCGGACATTACTGATTGTACACTAACACCTTTCGATGTAAACCTTTGTGAAACAATTTGACATAAATCAGCAATTACATCAGTTTCAACATTACCTGACAGATAATTCTCTATATCACATTGAATTAAATGTGACAGTTCGAGCAACTCAAGGTCAGATAATTGTGGTTTCAAAGTGTTAGTCATAATTCTTTTGTTCGAGGGTATGCTTTAAACAAGAAAAGTCTTCGCTGCTCAAACCTCTAACATATTCATTAAGGATTGAGCGAAGAAAGGACTCATCTTCTCGACATGCGTATAGCAAATCGTTGGCAATTAGATCATTTGGTCTGCTCATTGCTCTCATCCTTTACTAGAGAGAATGAGCAACTTACCTTTAAGAATGTTGAAGAATCTAACAGTTTCCTCATCAGAGAATTCAGAGGCACGTATATTTACTGAGTAAATTACCTCATCCCATTCTTCAGCAGTAAGATCAAATTGCACATCTAATTGTTCATCAATATCACCCATAATTGGGTTCTTAGATGTTGTTGACATGGTTTAATCCTCCTGTTGTTCTTTACATGTACAAGCGGCAACTATGCCGCTTAGTTTCTCTTTTAAGTCTCCATCTTCCAGAGACTTGATGATACTTTTGATCTCATCTTTAGTAAGATTAACTAACATAATCCTTCACCTTAAGTAAAGATAACCACCTGCCCAATCTGCCCTTGAATAACAATTAGTGCGAGATTTGTCATCTAATAAGTTATACCTAACATGCTTAGTATGTGGTGATTTCCAACTAGCAGGTTTGTAAACTTCACCTGTATTCTTATCAACAAAGGCATGAACAGATTGTTGATTATCAGTCATCACAATCTTGTGATATTTCCTACCAGTTTCAACTGTAAATGACTTTCTTAAGTTATACTCGCCTTTGGCGATTGACTCAAGTTGTTCTACATGGTAAGGAACACTTTCACCACGTTCGATTGCTCTTTTGTGATGATTAGATGATGTCACCTTGTAGTTTTCTTCTAGGACTGTACATAGTGTATGTGTCCAGTTTAATACTTCTGCTTGACAAGGCATTGACATAACTGATAAAGGACGATTGTTGGGTGGGGATCAATATCTAAAACTCCCGCTTCCCCCAACATTTATATAATACATGAAAAAACCCCCAAGTAGGGGGCAGGTGTGACAGTTTATTGACTGTCCATTAATTCTTCTAAAGTGGCATTTCTATGGTTTAATTGCTCTATGATAACAGTATTATTAACCATTTTATAAGCATTGTATCCAAAGAACAGAGTCACTGCTACAACGAATAGAATGACAGTTCGAGCATTTAATTGATCCATGATGTTAATTAATCACTATAAAAGTTTTACATAGTATCATCTATATCAGACGATTCGCCTTCAATATGTTCAGCAGTCACTCGTATTCTCTTTGCAATTTCTCTTACTAACTCACCATTTAATCCACCATTAATTGAACATGAACCATCTCTATTCCTTCTACCTAATCTATCACAAACTACTGCGCCAATATATGAAGCAAATAGTCTATCATCTTTATGAATGTAAGCAATTACTTCGGGCACCAAAGCATCAGCGAGTTTCCTAATTGTCTCCTTAGATAATCCGTTTGACATTTAATTCTCCTCTGGTTTGATGCTCGAAATAACTGGATTCTTAGTCCTATTTGTTAATGTAATGAACTTATCTGCCTTGAATGTACCAGCAATATTAACTGAAATATCATCTCCATCATTCCATATTGGATTGCCATCTTTACCACGCATATCTAATGCCTTTTCTAACTCATCTATAATCTTCTGTGTTATTTTCATCTATCTTTCCTCATTGGTACTTGTATTGTCCATGCTGGTGCAACTAAATCAACTAAATCAAAATTCTCTTCAAAGTATTTCTTTCTTTCCTTTGCTTCCTTCTCTAATCTCATTAACTCTTTTTCTCTGCCTGGTTCGGGTTGAATCTCACCATAATGTGTCTCCAACTCACCAACGTACTCTAAAATTGCATTATCAACCATGCCATACAATGTGTCCCATGTTAATAGTCTCCTCAAATCACTCGCAATCTCATCAATCTCATCCTCTTCTAACTCAACCTTAACTACATTATCATTCCTACATTTAACCAACTCATTGAGATTGATGCTTATCCAGTTATCATTTAATATAGGTTCGGTCATAATTCACTCTAAAAGAATTTACATAGTATAAGGGAACACTTTAATATTATAGTAGAATTATTACTGAGTGTCAAGAGGTCTACCCTCTTGTGACTTGTACATATCACAGAGTCTTTCTGTCTCTGCTTGCCTCTCTTCCTTCCTTCGATGTCGAACAAACTGAAGGTCTTTCCAGTCTGCCTCGTAGCACAACAATAGGGTATGTATCATTTTATGTCTGGGATTCTTCTCATGCTCACAATATGGTTTAGGTTTAACACTGGTCTCGATAGTAATATATCGAGGGTTAGTCCTAAAACCTTTCTTCTCCTCTACAGGCGGGCATTTAAAATATACCCATCCTTCATCCTTTCCGTACTCGCCTTTATCCCACACAACATAATCATCCACTTCAGGTTCATAAACCATAGGCAATCCTCTAGGGACATTACCATTGTATCACAATCTACCTATAATGAAAACCCTTACCTGTGCTTTTAGGTTTCTTTTGTGATCGAACTTTTGACGGCGAAGTCTTACCTATTTCAGGATCAGGATGTGATCCATACTTTGCTTTGCCTATTTTAAATGCCTCTGGTTTTTTACCTTTAAGTGCATTGGTTTGGTGCATTACTGCATCCTTACCTGCTCGTTGTGTTATTACTGAGTCTTGTTTGCCACCCTTGGCATCCTTCTTACCAATATTCTTAGTGAATCTCTCGAATCCCTTCTTACTATGTCGCTTAGGGTTTCTAGTTAATTGGTATGATACCTCGGTGGTTGCTTTATCTTGACCGTCTTCTTTATATTTGCCTATGTTCTTACTGAAACCAGTCTTTGCTCTCCTTAACTTCTTCTCTAATGACTTACGCTCTGCTCTATTCTCCTTTTCAGTATGACCACCACGATCTCGTGATACTATACCAGTATCCTTAGTCTTAGTGTTCTTTATTTGTTTATTGAGAGTCGCCTCATCAATAAATTGCCTAAAGGATTTCATACATCAAACTGGTTGCCTGAATGTATTTAGTAATCTAAAAGGGCAACTGTGACCATGACTTATCAGCATTGAAATTGGCATAAGAAAACTCATTTCTCTTAACAAGTTTATAAGTGCCATGTTGATTGCTCATAACAAATCCTTCATGGTTTACCATACCAATATTATCATAATCAATAACACAAGTCACATCTTCAAATGTCTTAATGCCTTCCATCAACTTATGTTTAATCTCTCTGATGAAATTGTATAGATGAAATAGGTTGGCATGGTATCCAGTCTCTTTTGATAATTCACTAGGGATAAGATCTCTGCCCTCTCTGATGAACTTATTAACTGCGATCTTTATTTTCTTGCCCTCCTCCTCAGTAGGGAACTTAACAAACTTAACTGCTGCTTCAGCAAGACCAAGCAATAGATCAAGACCTAATGCTCTATACTCTCTTTCAGCAGTGATATTAACGAAATATGTATTACCACCACATACTGTGTAAGGCATATTATATTGTACTGTAAGATCTTTAAGAGTCTTGTAGTCTCCTCTATAGTGACTATGTTGAGCAAAGACCATATCAAACTTAGTAATCCTTTCCTTATGGAAACTATACTCAATTACATTTGGTTTGTATGTATCAGTGCCACCATATCCTATGAAATCGCCTTGATAAACTCCATCAATCCTAGGTAGATGATCTAGGCATAGATGTAGGATAGATGCTACATTGGGTTTGTTACCATGATTGACTTCAATATCATGGTGAGTATAATTGATTTTAATATATTTCTCTCTCTTATTGAACACCGCCTTAGTACCAACAAAGAATCTCTCATTCTCAGGATTGATTCCCCACACTATGGCAGGCGCCCCATCGTACTTAACTGATAGGGTACTGTTCTTATCCTTAAGGAATTTAAGGATGCTTAAGGCACCTTCTCGACCCTTGTTGAGAATAGAATCTTCAGGATGCTCGAGGTGTTTGTTCTTCATGCTTATATTATTGCATGAAAAAACCCCCTATTGGGGGTTGAGTGGTCAGTTTAAAAACTGTCTACACATGAGGGTCATAGTGTCTCATGTATGCAACAAATAGAAGTGACCCTGCTGCTAAAGCGGTTGGGATTAAAAAAATAGGCATTACTCTTTCTCCTTTATGTTATATTCTATAGTAATTTTATCGCTTGTTCTGCCCGTATGGTCAAGTGTTGTCGAATCTGTAAATATTCCTTTAGCGATTGCTTCCATTTCAGTCTTCTTAAGTCCACACAACTGTTCACAATTTAAAACGGCAACCTTAACTGCCTCTGCACCTAAAGGATATGTCTGGACTTTAAATCCATGTCTATCCAGTTCATTGCCATCCTCATCATATTGTTTATCCTTGATGTCAGATTGGAACTCACTCATCTTGCCTTCTCCTCAAAGAAAAGACTACCATCATCTCCGAGCATGGATACCTGCCATTCACCATCTACTTTCTTATAGACCTCCAATACTCTCTCTGTATTGTTATGAGTAGTCCATGCTCGAACCCACTCATCCTTTTCAAGGTCATAAGTATATCCCTTATTCTCTAATAAGGCGATCTTAGGATCAACTGGATCCTCTTCTTTGTACCAAGGATTACGCCACGGCATTAGTAGAACCTCTCTCTATTCCACTCGTCACACTCATATACTTCAATGCTGTCCATAATGCGGAGCATTGCTCCTGACATCAATCTGTAACCAGTACCAACATAGAGTTGACCAGCAACTACAGCAAAAGTAGCAGTTCCCCAGAAGATATAATACCATCTGGATTTCACTTGATGACGTTGTTTCTTTGTCAATTTGTCAGAATACTTTGACATTTTTATTTAACCTTTTGGCAGTTTTCATCAATCAAATCCTCTAAGGACTCAACAGCATTAATAATACTGTCGTTCTTAGATCTATCACCAGTGAATGACTCACTGTAATAGTACAATGCGTCTGCTAGTAATGACCTTTGTTTATTTGTCAGTTTTACGTTCAGTTGATACATCGTTCTTAGATTTGCGTTTCTTTTTACTACTGCCTCGTTTCTTCTTCATGGCAGTTCCTTTAGGATCCTTCTTTAGACCCTTTCTAATATCAGCGAGGACTTTTAGGTGACCTGAGATACTATTCTTGTTGAGAATTTCCTCTGCTAATTTCCTCGCTGATTTCTCCTTCATGCGGTTTTGATCTCCTCTCTAGATTTGATAGGAACTTCAATTCCACCTTCATGGACATCATAACATACCCAACCTATATCTGTAAAGAGATAGGCATACTCGCCCCAAGACTCTTTAGTGTCATGCAAAAATGTATCAAAGTCTTTTGATAATATAGGTGGGCAGTCCTCTCCTCTTTCACTATAATATAGTGGGCGTTCTTCTTCAAGTTTCTCATCAATTTCGAAACCTGAATCAGTCCATACACAAGACAAGTCGCCACCATCAATTAGTTCAGCAACTTGATCTCTAACCTTAAATCTGTTCTGTAGTTGTACACCTGTATATGATGGGTATCCATCCCAGTGACAATATACTGAGAGAATTGAACCATCTGCAAGGGGCAAACCGATACGGGATCTTGTAGACATTTGAATAATAGAATAGAGTGAATTAGTTAGCGTAACCTAGAGTATCCCAATATTCATCGGGAAGACTAGTTATATCATTAATGAAGACAGTTTCAGGGTCTTCAACCTCATCCAGACACATTTCTTCTGCTAATGCCTTTGCGTCCTCCTCTTGACCATTATCAATCAAGTGAGTCAATCGTTTAGCAATAGTTTGATCGATAATGTCCAGTTGAATTTCACGAATTAAATCGAATTTCATTGGATTGACCTACTTGGTGGATGTAATATGCGGAGAGTTTCTCTACCGCCTGAATGTTGGGGATCGGTTGTTAAACTTAGTATAGAACCAAGACACAATAGCATTGCTACTGAGAAACCGATTAATAGATAGTGATCTGATTTCATTTGGTGAGTTCAACTAAGTTTTTGAAAACAATCTCACAAATTTGTCTCTCATCCTCTAATATTTCCTGTGGATTAGCATCAAGAATAAAAGGGTTGTTTGATTTCATTTGCTGGTTCATCAATGCGAATTTAACTTCAGACTGTATTAAGGATCTTAATAAAGAGAGTTGTTCCTCATTGATGAGAGTTTGTTTTACTGAAAAGGGCATTACTTTTCCACTTTCCAGTGGTCGTTGCCCTTATCAGGCACCCAAAAGTAATATGACTTGTTGAGTGACTGTAAATGGAGATGGTTAACACCTTGATGAACTTGCTCACCATATACTACACAAGTATGAAATGAATCCATTTCATTAGCAAAGCGGTTCTTTGCTTTCCTTGATAATGGGGTGACGCAAACTCGTCTGGTTTTAGTTAAAGTTGCCATTGAATTTGTTCAACATAATTATGATAGTGCATCAAGGAGAGGATTGGAAGAAATGTGTGACACTTTCTTAGGTGGCACACGTCTTATCTTCTTCTTAGTATATCGCTCTATCTTAGTAATTGCACTGTCATAGTTTCGGGCAGTCTCAAATTGACCACCGCCATGTATTATAACATATTTCTTACAACCTATAACTGGAATCGCTGCCCACTCGCCATCTGAGGTGACATACGATAGGCATGGTTCAGGATCAAGTATTGAACTGTTGTGATTGTGCCATTTGGATTTTTTCATTCATTGCCAAATAAGTTTCTTCAGGTATCCAAGCGGATGGTTCATCCTTAAACTGAACTTCAACCTCGTAGAAGCATTCTTGTCTCCATTTAGAGTAAGATTGCCTTCTGTTTAATACTTCAACTTTCATAGTCATGTGGGATATAGTCTGGACATAATAGGGCACCTACAAGTTCCTTTGCTGATGGATTAGCATCACACAATTTGGTCATCCATATTCTCTCTTCGAGAGTCACTTCAGGAGCATCACTTGATATCATTCTACAACATATATCTGTTAATTCCAAGCGGTATTTTGTTGATAGTGGTGTCATTGTACTAATGTTGCCCTGAGTGAGTTTGGATTTAAACCTTGTTGAAGTAAAGCGTCTAGTCGCCTCTTAGCATCTTCTTTATCAAGATTGGTCACATTCTGTTCATCCAAAACGTGCCAACCATTAGTGCCAAGTTCTTCAATGTTGTATCGTCTAGTATCAGTCATGCCATATACGAGTGAGTTGTCTAACATCGGTTACCCCATAGAGTGACTTACATACCTGTTCTGCATCCTCTCTAAGATTAGATGGAGCAACAAACTCAACCTTTTGCAATCTATTGGAAGGTAATAGTATTTGAGCAGACCACTTTACGTTCTTTCTCATCTTGTTACCTCACTGATTGCTGGTTGACCTTTATCAAAAATAGTATGTACTACATTCTGTAACCTTTTATGGGTACTTATCCCAACATTATTATACACTGGAACAAACAATTTACCATAGGGTTTTCTGTAACCTGTAACATTTCCAGGCGTTAATGCACCTGAATCAATGTTATTCATGTCATCTCTATGTAGTCGAATAACTCGACCTATGGTTTGTGCCATTGTAATATAGTCTAAGTTTCTCATCAATATGGCAGCAGTCAATCCCCTAACATTGATACCTTCAGATAATATAGAATGATGAAACATAAGAAACTTCTTATCAGGGTGATTGCCCCACTCATTCATAGTATCAAAGAACTTATCTCTTGATACCTTCTCACCATCAATAATTGCACCATGCTTAGATGTTATCCACATCACACTATATCCCATAGAATGGCATATTAACTGGAAGTTAGTCTGTGTGATTAGATTGGAAATATCTCTGGTAGATTTGGCAGTAACTAACACCTTCTCCATACTATCTTGAGTCTTAATAGTATCAAGAATAACCTCCTTATCCCTCTCTGTTGTATCAAGATGATTAGGATATCTGTTAGTAGTTACTACTGGAGGCAAGATGTATCCAGCATTAACAAGTTCAGGAGCAGGTACATTAGCAATAACATCACCAAATATATGTGTGTCATTCATACCCAACTTCTTCCTTGTTAAACTATGTTTGGGTGTAGCAGTAAAGAAGTAGCATCTTTCTGTGTATGCAGCAAAGAATACCACACTAGGAGCAAAGTTCTTCTGTACACTGTTGTGTGCTTCATCAAAATATATGGTATCAACCTTAACACCTGACTGCATTACTCTTATAAGAGAATGGTATGTGGTAAAGATCAGTTTACTTCTCTTCCAGTTATCCTCATTCCATTGCCTAATCTTCTCTGGTTTGGTACTAGAATAGTGTGGAGTCTCTCCACTATGAACGTGCATCACATCAACATTATCCACATGTTCTAGGAAGTCACTAGACAGTTGCTCAGCAAGAAGAATACGAGGAGCAACTACTACTATAGTTCTTACCTGAAATGCCCATGAGGATTTGATGCGATCAATACAATCCTGTATCATGCACATAGTCTTACCACCACCAGTGGGAACAATCACTTGCCCCTTTGGTTCTAGTTTCATGGTTGAGACTATCTCTTGCTGATGTAGTCTAAGGGTCATTCACGTTTATTCAATAATCATATTATACATTAAAAAACCCCTCGATTGAGGGGTTTGGTACACTTGTTTAAGTGTCACATCAAGTTTGATGTATTATTACTAGGCGGTTGTGGTATGTCTTGTAATCCCTGAACTGTTGGGTTGACTGGTACTCCGTTAGCATCAACTTCTTGTATTGCTGCAATAAGAGCAGGGTCTTGAGGTGGTTCAGGTGACATAGTGTCATCTACATTACTAACAGGTTCCTCCATGTTGAATCTACCTGCTGCCTTCTGCTTCTCTAGTGTTGCAATCCGCTGTTCAAGATCATAACATAATTGACATAATGTTGAAAAGGTCTTTTGATAACTGACTGCACTGACAATTAACTTCTCAAGAGCAGACAACCTACCATCAAGATTACTCAATGTTGATGATATAATCTTTACCTGTTTATCAAGTCTTGACAACTTCTGTACGCCTTCTTCACCCTTGCCCGAAAACAATTCGGTCATCTTATCATATCCAGATTCACCTTGAACTGCTCCTGATTCAGGATCATATTCTGTACTTTGTGTTTCAGTCATATCAATTTGGACGTTGTTACTATTATATATGAGAACTATTGATGCGTCAATCCGTACTCCACCACCAACTAAACAAACCTACACCAGCAACGCCAGTAGTAATTAATGGAGAATAGAAGAAGGCAAGTATAACTGCCCATATTCCAACACCATATACTACAGCAACTGGACTCCATGCTCCATGAATATAATCAGAAGTGCCTGGAGTATCATCATAGTCTTGTTGAGGTGACTGAGATACAGGCATAAGGTGCATGACCTCGGTAGCACCATACATTGATAGTGCTTGAGCGTTTGCATCTTCACGCCATGAAGAAGGGCAGTCAAATTCTACCCTCTCAAGGCGTCCTCCAGCAGTCTTAATAGTAGCAGACCAAAGTGACATTAGAATTGGTTCAATAGTTTTTGTGTTTCAGGATCAAGTTCTTCTCTTACTCCTGATGATGGCAACCAGTCCTCCTCATTAGTTTCGGATAGTTGCTCAAGGACATCGTAACCTAGATCAAATTCATCCATTGTAATAAAAAAATAGTTTGGATAGTGGGGTAGATCACCTGTCTACGTGGACGGTGCTTCACCTCTGAGGGTAGTCAATTACTGAATCGTCATGTGTCTGCTTCTAAGTCAGACTAGATTCAAACTCAGTTGAGGTAATAGATCTCAAAAGAAGACTTGTTAATCATCTCCTAATCCCCACTGGGGGTGAGTCAGGTCTTAACCACGGCATTTGCTCGCTACATTGCCTGACTCGTGGGTTTACCACATCTCTGGGACTTACAGATCACTCATTGCCCTGAGTACTCTTATATAATACATGAAAAAACCCCTCTGTGGGGGTTTAGTGGACACTCTGTAAATTGTCTTAATACCAATCGGGTGTATCCCATAAGCGACCCTCTCTGAACTCCGTAACATGCTTTTTTCTTTCATTTTCATTTAACGGAGTGACCTTCCAACCATAATCGCCATTAGAAATGACCGTTGGCATCAAGTTCATAGCGAGAGTAACCCTATTAGGATGCGTATTAGTCTTGAATCCATGCACAACACTCGCCTCCCACATAAACAAGGCACCTTCTCTACCCTTGACCTGATCCAACTGGTTATATCTTGTATTCTTACAGTATGGCATCTGAAGGGCAGGGTAGTGAGGATAGTTCTGTCCTAACTGTGGTCGAGTGAAGAAGGTAGGGGAATGTTTCTCCTCATCAAAATTGATATAGTAGAGAGCACTCACGATAGAGTTGGCATGAAAATGAGGGGTTTGATGCCCCTCCTCATTACATACATTCAACCAACTATCAGTAATAAGCATACCTTCTGGAAGATATCTGCCCAATACATCCTTAACATAGATCTCTGCTTGACCTTCTACCCATGTCCTAAACCTAGCAAAAGAGTCATTGCCCAACACAGAATAGTGATCTATATGGGTCAATGACTCTGATGATGGATTAGTAATAGACGTACCCTCTTGCCTCTCAATCTCCTCCAAGAATAGTCTCTTGACTTGAGAATGAAATGGGCACTCTTCAATATAAAGAGGCGAGGGTAATATGTCTACAACAGGCATTACATTCCTTCGATTCGGTTTTTACCAGTCTTGAGATTGTCATCCTTAGTTTGGATGGCAGCATTCTCAGGAGTAGTTTGTCCTCCATCGCCCCAAGGTTCGATATGTGAACCTGCGAACACTTCAGGGTTTTGGAGTTCACTCAATGGAATCTCTACACCTTCAGGTGTAGTCCAACCCTGCTTTACTGCAGCACCCAATCGCTCCTCCTTGTTAAAGGTGCGCTTGGAATCTCTCTGTACACAGAACTGAAGGGGATTGAAATCCTTCAGGAT
>MDSZ01103717.1_pt1 | contig 11928 bp, 5 predicted proteins | sample 811201 | NCBI WGS metagenome assembly MDSZ01 (sample SAMN05326647, study PRJNA326480) | marine metagenome | isolation source: seawater | place: Indian Ocean: North | collected 2010 | reverse complement strand
TGACAATGTTACCAGCTGATAGATGCGCGTATCGAGAAAAGCGGAGAGCTTGTTTGACGTAGCCGCGACCTGCGCGCTAAGTCTCTCCCCTGTAAGCCGGTCAATCAGTTCATTGGAAAAACGCTGGTAGAAGAAGCTGATTGCGACAATTGCGCATACAACAACGCCTACCGATAACAATGTATATCGGCCCACAAGGCTCAGTCGTTGGTTTCGGGACCAGTGAAACCTGAGCACCCTTTGCCCCCCCCAGCATGGTCGACTTCTTAAGCAATCTAACCAAGGTAAAATTCTCTAGAAGCAACTCTGCTTTGTAAATTCATCTGGTGTAGAAACGGCGGAAGAATAGCACATGGCCAAATGGACATTTCTACGTGTCTTTTGGTTGAATGCCTTCCTGATCGACGAGATCCCTAAATCGTGTAGATCATAGCGCTGATTTGCACTTTTCCTAGTCACATTTCCCATTTCGCCTAAAGTTATCTCCAGCAAACGTAAGATAATGGATGAGGTAACCAAACCCATCCTGCTCATCAACAGCCTGCGCTTTGATCACACAATGCTCTCTGGTTTGATATAGCTTGAGAAAATCGTATTGGTGGTTGCTGATGCGGGGCCTTCACAAACGGCGCGTGTGCAGATTGTGGCGGTTGGGTGGCTTGTGGTTGCTGGCGACAAGTTCTCTGCGAAGAAGTCGAATTGCAGGTTTAAATTAGCCCTTCCAAGGCGATGGGTGTGCCGAAACCTGATCCGATTTTGGCACACCCAGGCAAAGTTAACTGCGTGGTGGATAAGTGCCGTCCATGGCAATGCAATATGTGAGTGCCGTTGTTGGATCCATCACATTGACCAGTTGACTTCCACCAGTGTCACCAAGGGCAACAGCAACGGTACCACTTGCTTCAAAGCCGGCAATTTCAACCGGACTTCCAGTACCCGCGCCGTACAAATTGGCAGTCGTGTTTGGCTGGAACGGGTTTTGACCAATTGCTTGAAGGTAGTTCTCAGAGACGCTTGGTGTCGGTGAGGTGCCAAGCCCATCATACACGTCTAATTCTGCTGTCGCTCCCCCCTCTGCGATTGCAGCATGATTGTGCGTAGGCATCTGTGAAAGAGCAAGGCGGACATATTCCCGCCCGCGCCACTGGCCTAGGTCTATGTCAGTGAGGCCGATACCTTGGCCTACACCAATCGGGGTGCGTCCTTGCATATTTGGTAGTTGAAATGTGCTGCGGCAGTTGCCGCCCCATTGGCATCCCGTCAGCGAAAACAAGGCAGAGTATTCGTTCACGTCCTCATATTGCCCGACCAGTGGGGTATAGCCTCTGGGGCAGAAATTGGCCGCTGTCATACATACCTCGCCAAGATATGGCTCGGTCGGACATGCAGCGACAGAGATGCTGCCAGCGAGCACAAACGCAAAGGAGCAGGCTGCAAGCTTCATTTTCGACTGACGTTGCTTCTGGCGTCCGAATGAATTTGTCATTGTATCCTCGTGATAATTGCATGAGAAAATGGCGCTGTTTTGGCTGCTGCCTTTTCTCATATGACCGTCAGTTTTGATTTCAGTCGCGTGGTGGGTATATGCCCATTGTGGCGATGCAATAGGTCATTGCCATTACCGGCCCCTGAACATCTACCGGCACCTTTCCGCCAGTTGTGCCAATGGTGACATCTATCCCGCTTGAGGATGTGCTTACGCCGCCCAATTCAATCGGCATTCCGGTGCCAGTTCCATACAGGTTTGCGGTCGCGTTTGGAACGAACGGATTTTCTCCAACGGTTTGCAGATAATTATTGTCTTCTGATGGAGACGGGGATGCGCCAACTCCATCACGGGCTTCGAGTGTTACGGACAGGTTGCTCAAGGTTGCTGTTGCAGTATGTGTGTGTGCAGGCAGTTGTGAAATATCAAGTGTTACATCTTCCTGTCCGCGCGATTGTCCGAGCTGGATGGGGGTCAGGCCTGGTCCGGTTCCTGTACCAATACCCGCACGGCCGCGCATGTCCGGAATCCCGAAACTGGTTCTGCAGTCGCCGCCCCATTTACATCCCAGCAGGGAATAAAGAGCGTTGTTGCTTGAGATCGTCATCAATTGGCCCCTCATCTCCGCATAGCCGCGGGGACAGAAGTTGGCGACCGTTGTACAGACCGATGCAAGATAAGGATCTGTAGGGCAAGCATTTGCAAAATTTCCGATAACAAACAATGTCGCAAGTCCCGACGCTGTGCCCATGGCGAAGCGTTTGGCGCGGTTGGTGAATGTGGATTTGAGCATGAGCATTAACTCCCTTATACGAATATGTCGGATTTGGTTTCACTGGTCTTGAAAGTTGATTGGTTCCGAGCGTGATAAAATTAGAGGGGGGGCTTTTTTGACGTTGGCAATGCGGATTTGTGTCAATCCGTGATGAAGAATTTTGAAATTGGTTCTCGCACATTTTTTGTTTTTATTCTTACGGTTAGTAGCGATTTTGCTGTCCCGGATTTACTATGAATTGAATTCCGCGTTCAAACTACACCCTAAAACCTGACAGATTCTGACAAGGTGATTTCTTTGTTGGATAAAGCCGTTTTTGGAGGCACAAATACGGGTAAGGATGGTTGTATATTGTTGTCTAGGTACGATATATACAATCGCTAGTTGTTGTGCTGCCATACGGTGAATACGTTGAAGAATTTTCTTACGCGAAGTCAGGAAAGCGCCCCTCGTTCTATTCCTGGTTTCGATGCTGTCGCCCCGATTGCGCTTGAACCGCGCTTTATGTTTGATGCTGCCGGCGCTGCAACTGCCGCCGACAGTGCGGAACAAGCGCAGGCAGATGCTGAAGCCGAGCAGGTAACGCATCAGGAAAGCGACACCTCCTCATCCAACGGCGATGGTTTGCAATCAGAAGATGTGGCGAATCAGTCCGATGTTCTGACGTCGGGCAGCGAGTTCGATATTCTACGTATGGCCGATGCCGCCCAGAATGGTGGTCGCAAGGAAGTTGTCTTCATTGATGGCAGCCTGACAGACATTGACGACCTGATTACCGGCATTGGTGACGGCGTTGAAATTGTTGTGCTGGATGGCAATGCCGATGGGCTTGATCAGATCGTCGCATGGGCGGCTCAGAACGCGGACTTTGATGCGCTTCACATCATCAGTCATGGCGCAGAAGGCGTGGTCTATCTTGGTGATATGGCGCTTAATTCTGAAACGGTCGTTTCACGCGCAGATGACTTGGCTGCTATCGGTTCATCTCTTGCCGAAAGTGGTGACATCCTGCTCTATGGCTGTCGCGTAGCCGGTGGTGACGGAAAGGCCTTTGCTGACGCACTTGCGCTGGCAACAGGAGCAGACATCGCTGCATCTGTCAACGATACGGGCGCGTCAAATCTTGGCGGTGATTGGGAACTTGAATATGCGACGGGTGCGCTGGAGGGCATGGCGTATAGCTCAAGCTATGAACACCTGCTTGCTACCGACAATATGGATTCTGCAACCGCGTCAGGTACGACCGTTACCAGCACAGTGGACGGCATTGGCTATACAATAGCCACATCATCGGGCGGCAGTTGGTTTGAGTTTTCAGGGCAAACCGTAACATATACTTCTGGTGGGTCAGGTACGGTTCCTTTCATTGGTGGTCACTTCTGGGGGCAGGCGACCGGAGACGGGACGAGCTACACGTTTAATTTCAACAGTCCGGTAAATATAACCAGTATTGGAATGTTATCGGTTTCCACGGAAGCCGGCGCAACGTATGTTTTCAGTGATACTACTTCGGGTTCATCAAACAGTAACGTGAACGTGGCTTTTAGCAGCCTGGATGGCGTTACCATGACCATGGGTGGCGGATATCACGCTACGAATGTCTCTTTGGGATGGACTGCTGTCAGTTCATTTACTGTCACCTTGACTGGTGGTGATGGGAACATGCGATTGGCATTTGACGATTTGATCGCGTCGGCAGCCCCGGCAAATAATGCGCCGACACTGACTGGCGCCCCATCAAGTATTACTGTTACAGAAGACGTTTCGACCAACATCGATCTGTCGGCCATTACAGTTGCTGACAGTGATGGGGATAACCTGACAGTAACGCTTGAAGCGAACGCAGGTGTCATGACCGCGACCAGTAACGGTGGCGTGACTGTAAGCGGATCTGGCACCGGAACCTTAACGCTTTCCGGATCGGCTGCGAACATCAATACCTACCTCGATACCACAACAAATGTGAGCTATCAGGGTGCATCGAATGCGAGCGGGAACAGCGCAGCGACCATCTCGGCCAAGGTAAACGATGGCACGGTGGATTCCTCAACCAGCTCTATCACGGTGAATATTACGGCGGTTAACGACGATCCGACGGGCACGTCTATGCCTGCGAGTGTCTCGGTTACCGAAGACACGCTTTCAAACATCAATCTGTCGGCAGCAACTTTTGCAGACGTGGATGGCGATACGTTGACGGTAACGCTTACAGTTTCAGCAGGTACCTTTGCGACGCCAGCAGATGGTGCTGGGGTCGGCGGCGGTGTGACGGAAACGCTGGTCAACGCGACGACAATAACACTTGTCGGCAGTGCCTCTGATATCAACACGTATCTCGACTCCTCCAGCCGTATTCAGTACACACCAGCTTCAAATGTAACAGGCAACAACGTTGCGACGATCACTGCGACGGTGAATGACGGAAACGGGAGCGGCGACGTTGCCGCGGGTACGACACAAATCAACGTGACCGCTGTCAACGATGCGCCGGTTCTGACGGGCCTTGATGGAACGCCGGCCTTTACCGAGGGCGGGTCGGCCGTTGTTCTGGACTCCAATGTGACAGTGTCTGATGTCGAGCTTGCAGCGCTTAACGGGGGCAATGGAAACTTTGCTGGCGCAACGCTGGTTCTGGTCCGGAACGGTGGCGCGAATGCTGCTGACGTCTTTTCGATGATTACGGGTGGTAACCTGACGCTGAATGGCTCGAACATTGAAAGCGGTGGCAATGTCATTGCAAGTTTCGATACTTCAACATCCGGCCAACTGACGATCACGTTCCAGAACAATGGGACGATCCCGACCACTGCGCTTGTCAACGAAGTGATGCAGGGGATCCGGTATAGCAACTCATCGAATGACCCGGCATCAAGCGTGCAGATCGACTGGACCTTCAGTGATGGTAATTCCGGTAGTGCTCAAGGAACTGGCGGTGCGCTGACTGCGACCGGCTCGACCATGGTCAGTATCACCAATGTGAATGACGCGCCGACCCTCTCTGCGACGGGTGGGAACCCGACCTATGTCGAGGGTGCAGGTGGATCTGACCTGTTTAACACGGTTACGGCCTCTACGGTTGAAAGTGCTGATCGCTTTAGTGCGATGACGATGACGGTCACAAACGTTTCGGATGGTGCATCGGAAATTATCAGTTTTGATGGTTCCGATGTTGCATTGACCAATGGCAATTCGGTGACATCCGCAACCAATGGTCTGACCGTGAATGTATCCGTCACCGGAAGCACTGCGACGATCAGCTTCACTGGTGCCACCCTGACCGCTGCACAGATGCAGACATTGGTCGATGGGCTTTCCTATCGTAACACCAGCGATAATCCGACGACTTCCGGAAACCGCGTTGTGACCATTACCGGCATCACGGATAACGGTGGTACGGCCAATAGCGGTAGCAACAGTGCCGCACCGAACCTTACATCGACGGTTTCGCTGACAGCTGTGAACGATGCGCCGGTAATCGGGAACCTTAATGGTGACAATAGCGCATTGCAGCCGGGTAATACATCGAACATTGATAAGGATGGTAACTTCACGCTGAGCAATGCGGACTCTGCTGATTACAATGGCGGGTCACTTGTAATCACGCCAAACGGTGGCAACAGTGCGAATGGTAGCTTCAGCTTTGACGGTACGAATGTGACCTCTGGCGGTGATGGGACGATTGTAGCAGGTGAAACCATCTTGGTTGGTGGTGTTGCGATTGGTACGGTGCACGCGACCAACGATGGTCAAGGTGGTAACACGCTAACCATCACATTTAACACCAATGCAACCAACGCCCGCGTCGAGACACTGGTTCAAAACACGCGCTGGTCGGCCTCTGCCGGGTCAGGTGCGCAGTCATTTGACCTTGTTGTTAATGACGCCGATGGTACTGCAAACTCCGGTGCTGAGGCCGCCTCGGCAACCTTTACCATGACCTTGGGTAATCCGGCGGTAATTGCCAACCTTGGTGGTGATAGTGTGAACTTCACCGAGGGGGATTCAGCTGTTGCGCTAGATTCTGGTGGTAACCTTACGATCACGGACGCGGATAACCCGGCGAACTTCAATGGTGGTATTCTGACGGTGACAGTTTCGGCTAATGCACAGGCCGGTGAAGATATTCTGACCCTGATTACGACCGGAAACGTCTCCTTGTCCGGGACAACGGCCGGTTCGAACGTGTCAGTTGGTGGGACCGTGATTGGTACGTTGGGCAATAACATTGCTGCCGGTAACAATCTGGTTATCAACTTCAATAGCAACGCGACTGTGGCGCGCGTGCAGGATTTGGCGCGCGCGGTAGCATATCAAAACGATAGCCAGAACCCGACGGCATCTACACGCAGTGTTTCAATTACGCTAACGGACAACGACGGGCTTGTAAGCACGGCAGCGGTCAGCTCGGTTGTTGTTGCTGCGGTTAACGATGCACCAACACTCAGCCTCGCCAATGGCGGAACCACCACGATTTCTGTGACAGAGGATACTGCAGGCAACTTTGATTTGTCGGCAATCACGATTTCCGACGTTGATAACACCAGCCTCACAGTGACTATCGCAGTTTCAGGCGGAACGCTGACAGCGTCCTCTTCGGGCGGTGTCACAATTGGCAACTCAGGTACGGGAAGCATCACTCTTCAGGGGACTACCGCAAATATCAACACCTATCTCGCGACGGCATCGAATATTCAATATACAGGTGCTGCGAACGCGAGTGGCACGGCGACGGCGACCTATACAATCCACGCCAATGACGGCACGACCAATCCGCAGATTGGCAGTGGCAATATCGACATTACTGCGGTCAATGATGCTCCTGCTATCGGAAGCCTTTCTGGAGACAGCGTGAATTACACTGCCGGCCAGACACTTAAGCTTGATGTCGGACAGAATGCATTGGTCACAGACGTTGATTCCACTGATTTCAATGGAGGAACCCTAACCGTCAGCATTTCGGCAGGCCTTGTGGCGGGTGAAGACCTTCTGACAATCTCGACTTCAGGTACGACGATCACGCTTGACGGGACAACGGCCGGTTCGAATGTGTCAGTTGGTGGGATCGTGATTGGTACGTTGACGAATGCAATTGAGGCCGGGAGCGACCTTGTTATCAGCCTTGGTGCCAATGCAACGCCGGCGAATGTTCAGGAGGTAGTGCGTGCGGTTGCTTACCAGAATACGGCAGGTACACCGACCTATGCGAACCGAACTGTAACCTTCAGTCTTTCTGATGGCAATGCAACGAGCAATGCGATCACGACTACGATTGTTGTGGCCAAACCGACGACCACAACAACGCCGCCACCAGTGACACCGCCTACGCCGACACCGCCTAAGGTAGTGACGCCGCCGCCGCTCCTGCAAATACCGGGAACGACAGCAGGTGGTGATGCAGGAACGCCGGTCAGTAATGCGATTACCACAAATGCTGGCGGAAGCGGTAGTGCGGGTCCGATCATCGCGGGCGGGAATATCCAGACGACGGTTACTGGTCAGCTTGGCAATACGAGCCCAATTGGCAACTCCGGGACACCAGTATCAGCCGGCTTGAATTCTTCGCAAGTGGGCAGTGGTCTTGGCGGTGGTACATCCATCCTTTCCAGTAATCTAGGCACCGGCGGCGCAGTCGGTGGTGGATTGGGGGGCGGCCTTGGCGGTGGCATAGGCAGCGGCTTGGGCAGCGGTCTTGGTGTGGGTCCAGTGCAGGGTGGCGCTGGAGGGTTTGGCGGTGCAAGTGGCGGCTCCAGCGTTGGTGGAGGTGTTGGACCTGCTGGCGGTCTGGCGCCAGTTGGTGTTGGTACGGGACTTGGTGGGAGTTCTGACGCTGGTGGACCGTCGGACGGCCTTGATGGTCTGCCGTTAGGACAGCCAGGTGGCTCGCCGGGTGCTGAAGGACAGGATGGCACTCCGCCAGCTGAAGGTAACGGTGCGTCTGAAAGTGAAGGTGGTGATCAGGCTGCCCTGAAAGAGGGGGGCGATGACTTGGCCCCGGCTTGGCAGGGGGATTTCAGCGGTCAACTGGCTGCTTTTGGTGGTATGTCAGATCAAGAGGCGAAACTTCTTGCCAAAGCATTGACGCTTCACCGTATGCCAGTATGAAGACCAAACGGGTGTTTGGTTTGAATAATTGGGAGATACAGATTCACCGGGTGATTTAACGCTTCAAGAAATGAGCCCGGATCGGATTTGGACTTGGATTGAATATATCTGGTTTTCGTTAGGCTAAATTTGAAACGCCGAATGAAAACAGACTATTGGGGGAACTGGACTTGGTTGCTGGAACTGTCAAAAAATCGGGAGTGATTCGCAAGTGGCGACGTCTCGTCGTCGCGGCAGGTGCTGTCGCATTTCTATCTGCATGTGCTGTCACACCCGAACCGCTGACGAGTGCGGATGACAATGCACGCGTAGCAGAGGATCTTGATCGACTGTTTGCAAAGCAGGAAAAAATCAGTGGACCTCTAAGCCTTGAAGAGGCAATCGCGCGCGCTCTCAAGTATAACCTTGATCACCGGCTTAAGCTTATGGAAGAAGCCGTTGCAATGGGGCAACTTGACGTAGCTAATGTCAACTTGCTTCCGGATGTTGTTGCATCATCTGGCTGGACCCGACGCAGTAAACAAGACGCGACTTACAACGAAGATAAGACATCAACTTCGACAAGTTCGGACAAAAACGTTCGTGACAGTGATCTAACAGTGAGTTGGAACGTTCTTGATTTTGCCATTGGCTACATGCGTGCCAATCAACAGGCAGATATGGCATTGATCGTCAAGGAACGCCGTCGCCAAGTTATTCACAACGTCATAAATGACACGCGCAGCGCCTATTGGCGGGCCGCTGCGGCAGAACGAGCACTGACGCAATTTGAACCGGTTCTCGAAGAAGTACGGCAAGCCCTTTCGCGTGCTGATACCCAGGTTCGCGAACGCGTGGGGGCACCGCTTGATGCGCTGAGCTATCAGGAAGACCTCCTGTTGACATTGCGAGAGCTGGAAACGCGGCGTCGGCAATTGATTGAGGCACGGACCGAACTTGCTGTATTGATGAATATTCATCCCGACAGCGAATTTACCCTCCAGGCGGCCACGGAGACTGACCGTGAGCCGTTGCCTGTCATTAAAGAAACAGCAGAGACACTTGAGCTCGAAGCCCTGAAGAACCGCTCCGAACTGCGGTCTGAAGCCTATCAGATGAGGATCAATCAGCAGGAAGCCAAGATTGCGATCGTCCAGATGGTTCCCGGATTGAATTTCAGCGCAGGTATCAATCACACAACTGATAGCTACAAGGTAAATTCGAAATGGTACGAAGGAGCGATTAACCTCTCCTGGAATTTAATGCAGGTGTTCAAAGCACCTGCAAACATGCGCCTCGCAGACAGCCAAATTGAACTTTCAGAAGTTCGTCGTTTGGCCTTGAGCATGGCCGTAATCAGTCAGGTCAATATCGCACAGTTGCGCTTTGCTCATTCCAAGCGCGACTTCGAACTGGCCGAACGGATTGCCGAGGTCCAGGGCAATATCGCTAGAACAATTGATGCCAGCCAGTCGGCTAACACTGTTGGTGAAGCTCAATCAATCCGTGCCGATGTTCGAGCCTTGCTAAGCAATCTGCAGCGCGACATGGCATACGCTGATTTGCAAGCATCATATGGCCGGTTGTTTGCCTCGATTGGCGCTGATCCCTTCCCGAGCGAGATACCTGACGAAAGTGTCGATAGTCTGGCCAAGGCAGTGGGAGAGGTTTTGGCAAGATGGAACCGCGGCGAATTCGATGCCCCGGGTGCAAAAGTTGCAACTGCGGATGACCAGGGAGAAGAAATCACCAGGGAAAGTCAGCAGGCAGTCCTTCAATAATGATTGTTACGCGTACATCGATGCGAGGATGCAAATTTCTTGGCGCTCGCAAGACAGCGAGGATTAACGTGGCAAGCTACTTCTGTTGGCTTGCCGTGTTGGTTGTTGGCGGGCAATCCGCAAGTTTTGCTCAGGATGCGTTCGAGAGTCGGGTGTTGGTCTCAACGCGTGAACACGCAGTTCTCTCGGGCGAGCTCGCCGCACGAATTGAAAACATTGCGGTAAGACCCGGGGCAAGTTTCAAGAAGGGTGATTTGCTGATTGCGTTTGATTGCCAAGCTTACAAGGCCCAACGGGCAACTGTTGCAGCTGACCTTCGCAGGGCAGATGCACAGCTGAGATCGCAACAGCGGTTGTTTGAATTGCGTAGCGTTGGGGAGCTTGATGTCATTATGGCTGAGTCGGCGCGCGACAGTGCAAAGGCCCAGTTGCAGTTGCAGGATGTCTATCTTGATCGCTGCAAAATTAACGCTCCTTATGATGGCGTAGTTGTAGAATGGCTTAGTCAGCCCTACCAGATCGCCAATCCCGGCGACGAAATCATTGAAATTATCGGGTCGGGGAATCTGGAACTTGAATTGATTGTGCCATCGCAATGGTTGTCATGGCTTACGGTGGGCGACACGTTCAAGGCGCGTATTGACGAAACCGGCATGATTGTAACAGCCCGCACCGAGCGGATTGGCTCTCTCATTGATGCAGTCAGTCAAACCGTAAAGGTTTTCGCTGTTCTTGACGATAAGGAAGATCAACTTCTTCCAGGTATGAGTGGTATCGCGATTTTTGACCCAAAACCCTGAGTGTGGCTGATTTCTGTTCTGCCTTGAAACAAGTTTAGTCTGATAAAGCGTATGAATTCCATTTCTGCATCCGCGGTTTTACTAAGCCTTCAGAGATCTATTCGGCAAGCACCGGATCTGACGGCACTGCGCTTTACTGCAGTCACAGAGACAAGGCGATTGGTTTCATACCTGCAGGCGATTTTGTGCATACGCGGGTCTGATGGTAAAGAGCGGGTGGTTGCCGTTTCAAATGTACCGACCGTTGATCGCAATGCGCCGTTCATCCGGTTCGTCGAAAAGCTTGTCAACCGGTCAAGAGACCAAGAGAAAGCAGCATTCTGGTCTCGTTCTTCTGACGGGGGCGACTTTGCTAATGACTGGCAGGAGTTCCTCAGGGAAAACATCCTTTATCAACCGGTCTTTGCCCCAGGAGGAAAGCGTCTCGGGACACTGCTTTTGATCAGAGATGACCAATGGCAAGAAGCGGAAGCGCTATTGCTAGAGCAGATGACAGACGCCCTTGGACACGCTTGGAATGCGTTAGCACCCCAGAAAAAACACCGAGACATTCTAGGCGAGAGTAAAAGCCGAAGAATCTTGGTGTACTTGGCACTGATTGCATTAATTCTTGTGATGGTTATGCCAGTGCAACAGAGCATCATCGCGCCCGCAACAGTCCAACCCCGGGCGCCAATCATGATTGCAGCACCGATCAGGGGCGTCATCAGAGATGTTGCGGTCCGGCCCAACGCTACCGTCAGGAAAGGTGACTTACTATTCTCCCTTGAAGATGCGGAGCTTCGAGCAAACTACGAAATTGCACTGCGAGCAGTTGATATGGCTGCTGCTGAGCTAAGACGTGCGTCCCAACAGGCATTTGGCGATGCCAAAGGTCGATCTGAGGTTGCCTTACACCAGACGCGACTTGAACTTCGCAAAGAACAGGCGGCTTTCAGCGAATATCAATTGTCCCAAGTTGATGTTAAAGCGCCGCAAGCGGGGATTGCAATATTTGGTGATCCT
>MDSZ01247412.1_pt1 | contig 11929 bp, 10 predicted proteins | sample 811201 | NCBI WGS metagenome assembly MDSZ01 (sample SAMN05326647, study PRJNA326480) | marine metagenome | isolation source: seawater | place: Indian Ocean: North | collected 2010 | reverse complement strand
TTTTGAAAAAGAGCCGATTTCAAAATCAACCCTTCCTTGCAATTTGAAATGATCAACAATTCCTCTCCCACCGTCACCTAATACTCCTTCACCATGGCAGTCATCAACAAAAACCATTGCATTATAATCTTCAGAAATCTTAGTTAACTCATCGAGTGGACAAATATCACCATCCATGCTAAATACTCCATCAACAATTACCAATTTTCTATCTGCATCACTATGTTCACGTAAAACGTCTTCAAGCGCCCCCATGTCATTGTGAGGGAAAACAGCCCTTTGCGCTTTAGTCAATCTGACTCCATCAATAATTGATCCATGATTTAACTCATCAGAAATAATGACATCTTGTTTTCCTTGAACCAATGTAGGAATCAATCCTACGTTTGCAGTATATCCTGCCGAATAGATTAAAGATGATTCAACCCCTTTGAACTCAGCAACTTTGTTTTCAGCTTCTAAGTGTATGTCCATAGTGCCTGCAATAGCTCTAACTGATCCGCTCCCTGCACCATATTTTTGAGTGGCTTTTATTGCAGCATCAACTACTTTTGGGTGCGTAGTCAAATTTAGATAATTATTTGCAGAAAGCATAATTGTTCGCTTACCATCCATTTGACACCTAGCCATATTCGCACTTTCTAGGGTTGGTGGTTGCCATAGTAAGGACTGCTGTTTCAAATCATTATACCGTGTTTCCATCCATGAAAGGTCGCCTGCCATGTACCTGCCATGTTGTAGGAGATTGATGTTGTTTACCCTCCAAAGGTAACAGTCATGAACGGAGTGCTTGTGGGGGGGTCCATGCTCATCTCTGGCGAAGTAAGTTCTGGACTAGGGCGTGCTCATATTTTCATGGCACAACCGCATTACAAGGACCAATTCGAATCATTGCTAGACATGAATGCCTGGCCAGGGACTCTAAATGTGAAGGTTTCTGGCGAATCACTTGATAACTACAAACGTTTGAGAGTTTGTGCTGGATTAGAAGAAGGTGTAGATTCAGGAATCAATTCTTACAGAATAAATGGGTTTGAAAGAGATGGAAAATCATTTGGAGGTGCAACCGCCTTCCATGCTGAAATGAGAGTAGGCGTTCAGAATCAAAGATGTGCAATATTAATTCCTGATTTGACACGCCACGAAGATGTTGTAGAAATTATCGCAAATGTCTTTCTTAGAGAAAAACTTGAACTCACGGATGGTAAAGTAGTCAATATTTACCTTGAATCAGATCAAATTGACGAATGAGAATTTCTTTTTGTTGTTGTCGGCAAAGATCTTCCCATCTGGCAATTGAGTATTCTGGTTTTTCTATTTCCGGGACTTCTGTAATTATATCCGGAAGTTCATCCCATTCTACAGACCACAATATGAGCCAATCAGGGTCACATAAGCCAAGATCGATTTCAATTTCAGGGCAATCTCTAGCTCTAAGTACAATTTCTTTTGATTTATATCCAGTAGATAGGTGAAGTAATGCACTTGCGATGCGTCTAACTTGATTCCAAACAAATGCTTCTCCAATAATCTTGAAACCAATTATACGTCCATCTGAAACCCATGGGGAACAATTTTCAATCACACGGACAGTAGTTCTTCCCGGTTCTCTTTTACAGAAATTTGACCAATCATGTTCCCCCTCAAAAAATGAGCACCATTCTTCGAATTGATTCAAGGATGGTTCTTTCCAACCCTCTACACATTCGAGTCTGTAGTAATATGTCCTTCTCAATGCTCTTCTTGGGCTCCAATTCTCAGGCACACGATGCGCATCAATCAAAGAGATTGAATCTGGGAGTTGATGTCCAACAGCCTTGATAAATCCTGATTCTTGCATTGGCAACCATCTTTCTTCATCTATGTCAATACATCCACCATTGATTCTAACATGAACGCCAGCATCGGTCCTACTAGCCATTGCTACTGGCATTTTTTCATTTGTCCATTTCAATTTTTTTTTGAAAATGTGCATAAATTCTCCTTGAACAGTAGGTAACTCTGGCTGAACTTGGCTACCATGAAAACAATCTCCATAGTGGCCGAAGCGGAAGGCGATACGCGCCTTCTTCACTTATAGCACCTCACTCATCTGACGAAAGCATCTTTACTGCATCTTCAGCAGTATATCCTAGGCCACCAACGGCCCAGACCAATGCCTGTCGTAGCCAAGGCTGGATCATTGGATTGTCCATTGGTTGTCCAACTCTTTCGATAGCATCTACAATTAGTCTACTAGCATCAAACAGAGTATCTTCCACTGGTATTTCATTCAATTCAGCCATCTTTTCTAATCTCTGATATTCTTTTATTGCCATTGGAATACGACCACAATCTAAGCAGAAATTTGCAAAAGATGCAACATATTCTAGATTTTCTTCATCAAGTTGCATTGCTTTTTTGTATACTTGCATTATTTTTCCTGCAGGTACATCTTCTTCCATGTCTACTGAAAGGCGCATGAATGCTGCTTCCGCCCATCCATAATGCGCAACTGCGTTATCTGGTTCTGCTTCTCTAGCTTTGTCAAAGAGTTCCATTGCCTCTCCAAAATTTCCACCTGAAAGTGCCATCCCTGCCTGTTGAATTAGGTCGCTCATGACCATGGCTTGCAAATCAGGTTTTTGAATGCTGTGTGAGCATTAGTCAGCGTTGTTTAGCATTTGTTCTTTCAAATCAGTAAGAATTCCCGACTGGCTATGGCGCTGATGCATCTCATTCAACAGTCTCTCGATTTCTTTCCAACCAGTGATGCAGTAGAATGAAAACTTTGGATCTGGCGAATCAAATTTACGAGTTCTTTGGTAAGTAAGGAATGCAAACATTCTCTTTAGGAAGCCAGGCCCATTTTGCCCATCAGTAACAGGATCAGCTGTGCCTGAGCCAGCGGTTCCTGCACTAACCGACATACTTTCTTCACTAATTCCAAGTGACGATCCTGTATCACAAATAATTGTGTTATATCCAAATATTGCACCCAGTAGTGTCCTTTGAGTTCTGATTTCATTAATATTATCAAATAGAATTCTTCTGCCATCACCAGGAATAACTAGGTGCTGTGTGAAAATCACTCTATGGTTGGTTATTGCATAGTGGAATGATCTTTGATAGAACATTGTACATAGAACAAATAGTGTAGTCCAAACTATTCCAAAGATAGTATAATTGAATTCAATAGGGATAAATCCAGAATTTCTATCAGTGAATAGAGTAGTGATTATATCATCTAATTCGATAATTATTGGAGTAAATGATACAAGAAGTAGGAACATAGTGGTCCACCTTCCACTAGTAGTACCATTCATCATTCGATTGAACCATGTAATACCTAGCATAACTAAAACAAATCCAATATCTCCAACCTTGCTAATGTCAAGTAAGAAAAACAGAATGTCGGCTAGAATTCCTTGTTCATCATCTTTCAATAGTTCCCCCCAATCAAAGAGCCAATGGATTCCGAAAATGAGTAGTGCAAGAATATACATTGGAACAAATGCAAAAATTGATGGTTTTATATCGCGAAGAATTTCTTCATCGGGTGTTAGCCTAAATTTACTTGCCAATCCTTCATCAGTATTATTTGAAGGAGTTTCTTTTACAACTTGTTCAGATGAAAAGGCTTCAGAATTATCATCAATTCCAGTTTCTTCAATTTCATCGGCAGGATTCAATTCTTCCTCGGTCATTTACCTCACCCTGATATGTACTAAGTGCTGGACGGTCATGAAGGTTTTGCAAACGGGATTAGTGAAGTAACCCCCATGAGTGTTCAGCGTTACCTCTTATTTTCCCCCAATGTTTCCTTTTTCGAACTCCTTGTTCGTCATCGATTTCAAGTTTTACAACATCCAATGGATATTCATTGTAAGTAAGATGTGAAGTCATACCTCCGCGTGTGGGCTGATCAAAAGTCCAATGTGCTCTACTTACAGCTCTAGCCTCGATTCTAATTTCTGTGACGCCATTCCACATGTGTACATGAAAAACTGGTAAATTATTGTCTAGGCATGTTCTTTCAACATTCACATGACTAAATCTTTCAGTACGCTTTCTTGATACATCATGAAATAATCCTCCCATAGATATTGGTAAATGGGTAATGTCTCTTTTTTTCCATGGTTTTGAATTCCGTGCTGTAATTGTTGGAGAGATGTGAGGTACAAACCAATCTAAATAAGAACCATCATCAAAATGTAGCATTCCCCAAAACCATGGAGGGGATGGTGCTTGAACGCACACTTTTTGGAAATATGCTGTTCCATTGGTTTCCTTTCCATCAATAGTTCCTGTACAAAGTGCACCATGCAATCTGGAAATACCATAACCCATACCTCCTCCATATTCTGCTAAAGCTTTCTTCATTGTGCTCATAGGGCGATTCCATGGTTGCATTTTGAAATTAAAATCTCCATGTTTTGTTTCTAATCTCAACCAAAACTCGGTTTGATCAGGATTTAATCCCATAGAGTATTCGCGTTCAGTAATTGAGGCAACAATTCCTCCTTTTTGGTACGGCCATTTAGGATGTTTTTCAGCTAAAACTATGATTCTTGATTCCTCTAAGATTAATGGTTCTATCATTTCATTCCCATCAAACCACCATGCTGCGACCATGCCATCCATGGCAATCGCTCCATCTTTATCGAAACCAGGTCTGCCTTTTGGTTTCCATGGGAAACCATTTACATTTACTAGAGGGTTATCTTTGGTAGACCATAGAACCATCAATTGTCTGCCAGGTCCAGAACCTTCTTCATCATCTAACATTAGTAGCCACCACCACCAGTCCCATGTCAGGTGATGTATTGGATCTAGTTCTTGCAACTCCCATAAGCTAGAAAGATCGCCTTCAAATGAAGAAATTTCAGACATTTCAATCAATTTCCTTAGATTTGAATATCAATTGACCAATAAACCAAGAAATCGCCCCTTGGAAAATCAATACTAGGCTCGAAATTACTGCTGTTATCCATGGCTGGACTCCTAATCCAGTGCTTCCACTGCTGTATATTTGTAGAACTTCAGCACCTGGTAAGGCAACAAATGACTGTTGATCTCCAAAGTTAAACCAAGAAGAATCTACGTGACCCCCTCCCCAAATTCCAGCTTGGACAAATGTAATATTATCTGGCCAAAATATCATTGTTGCAGAATCTACCAAAGTCAGTCCCCAACCTATTACTGAAAAGAATTTGATAGGAGAATCTCCTCCGCTAAGTATTGCAACAAAAGCCATTCCTAATTCCCATACCGCAAGAAGTAATGCAAGTATTACTCCATTTTTCCATAATATTCCAAAACCACAAAATATCGTTCCATATACAAGCGAAACTAACATCGCAGACCAAGCTACAGACATCCATATTCCTATGTCTTTCCAACGGAAAATATCGTCTCCTGGGCCAGCGAATCCGGTAATCAGGCATAGAAGCAAACAAATTCCGATAATATACGGCCAAGTAATTCCAATATATCCAATCATTCGATAGAGTAGTACTTCGCCACGTGCAATTGGTTTAGCAAGCATGTAATGCATAGTTCCACTGTTCATCTCTTCACGAATTAATCCAGTTGCCAAAAATAGTGGAAGCATTATTCCAAGCATGTACACTATTCCAAATTTCCCAATTCCTAGTATGAAAGCTCGATGGGTTGCTTCCTGTGCGTACTTATTTTCATCAGGGTCTTCATCTACTCCACCATCAGAAACAATAGTATGATATTCGCTGTATATGTTCCAATCTAATACGATGTCACATTCTATGTTGTTATCATTTGAATCACGCATACTAGAGGTTGTTCTTGCCTTACAATCTCCATCATCATCATTTCCTTGACTCATGTCTCCGGCTTGAATTAAGTCCCAATCAAAATCATCTTCATTTATCCATTTTGAGGGGGGGTCTGGTTCAACATTTTCAGGATAAGATAATTCATTGAAAGGGTCTGTGCCTTCTACAATTTCTTGACCAGTGGGATATCCATCATTGTCATGATCTATTGAATCTCCATCATTGTCAATTGCTTCATACTCTGTACCTAATCCGTCAATATAGAACAAAACTAGCATGGAAAGTGCAAGTATTCCTGCAATCATTACAGCCCATGTTGAAATTCTTGTTCTATATTGACGCATTGTAAACTCTGCAATAGCAGTTGCTTTACGGTCTAATTTTGACCAAATAGTGTCCATCCTTGAACTCATAGCATACCCCCAGTTAGGTAAACTAATATTGATTGTAAATCGTCATCAGGGTTATCTATTCCTTTGACTGTGTGTTTTCCTTCAACTATAACTTTTGGAAGGTCGCTATGGACAGCACCCAAGTGTCTAGTTTCTATGAGCAATTTTTGTTCATTAACAAACGATAAACCTGTAACTTCGTCGATATTTATTACACTCTTTGCCAAATCACGTGCTTTATCACATTCAAGTAATATTTTATGTGGATGTTGATCCAACATTTCACGTATTGCATGTGAGTTTCCTAATGCCAGAACTCTACCTCTATGTAATATTACAATTTGCTCAGTAATTCTTTCAATTTCATGAAGAATATGGCTACTTACCAAAACAGTTCGTCCCATTCTTCCAAGTTCTTTTATCACATTCATGATTGTTGTACGTGCAAGTGGATCACATCCCTGAAGTGGTTCATCCAAGATAATCAACTCTGGGTCATTCACAAGAGCATGTGCGATTTTCACACGCTGCCTCATTCCTTTGGAGAATTGACCAATTTTTTTGTGCATGACGTCAGTCAAGGACACAAATTCCAATACTCTTTCTGCCTCTTTAGTTGCTTCTTCTCTGGTCATTCCATGGAGACGGGCAAATGTTACAATGAAGTCAAATGCTGTCATCCAATCATACAATTTTTCATGCTCAGGTACAAATCCTATCCTAGAATAGGGTGCTGGATTTTTCCATGGATCGGTTCCGAATAAACGAACAGCTCCTGAGCTAGCTCTAAGCTTGCCCATCATCAATTTGAACATTGTAGATTTACCGGCTCCATTTAATCCTAGTATTCCTGTAACCCCTCCAGATATTCCTATTGAAACATTAGATAATGCATTTATTCTTCCATATGTTTTTGAAACTCTATCAAACATAACTACAGGTGCGGTTAAATCTGGCTTCCACTCCTTGGTTTCCGCTTTGCCTTCCTGGGTAAGATCTGGCATCATTCACGAGTCACCTCCAGAGAGGAAACTCTTCCTGCAAGTAAATACAGTGCAAGTCCATTCATTATCACGACAGATGCTAAACTCCACAACCATGGATGGTCATATGTCATTTCAGTTCCAATTATTGCTTGACAAACATGCGCCACAGCATCATATGGTGAAATCACATAAAGAATCGATTTGTCGAAAAGTGAATCTATAATAAATGCCATTGTTCTTGTGCCCATTAATATTGCAATAAGTCCAATTGCGGGGAAAAATCTTCCACGTGAAACACTGGACAATGAAAGTCCAATGGAAGTGTATGTGAATGCTAAAAGAGCACCGCATATGAAGGTAGAAAGAAACATCGGAAATGTATCGATAAGCCAAGCCCAACCTTTACCCATTACCAATATGTCTGTGAAGTAATAAAGTGCTAAAGTTCCATTGATTATCAAAAACAAGATGATTGCTATGGATAGAAATTTCATGGAGGCATAATCAAATCGAGAGATTGGTCTTGAGAAATATAGTGCACTAGTGCCATTGGCTCTATCTTCACTAATCATTCCACCAACTAACAACGCTGCAACAACTGGGTAGTACAATATATTCCTAGGGAAAAATCCCATCACATGGCCATACATATTGTCTCTATTTACTCCCCATAACGAATATAGTTCTGAATCGCCTAATAGCCCAAATAGTAAAGCTAGAGCAACATCTGTTGAAGAAGCAATTAATACGAAGAAAATAAACAATTTTGTTGGAACGCCCCAAGGCCTATGTCCACTTTTGAACACACCTAGTACGTGGTGCCTAAGTATTGCCCAATTTCTCATCCATCTAGGATTAAGCGTTCCTCTCCATGGTTGATATATTTGTTCAAACACTTGTCCTGATGGCATGGAAGCAACTTGTGCTGTAGCAGCGGAATGTTCTCCTTCATCTGCAGACCATGCTGCTGTCATCTGAGTTTTTCCAGTAACTGGTGTTTCAGCACCGTAAGTATCGATCTTTTCCTTTACAGGTTCAAATGGTTCCCCCTCCATTTCAGATCCCCCGTAGTAAGTCATCACTAGATTTAACATCATGACCTAGTCTTTCCATAATTACCAAAAATAAATCTTCAAGACTTGCTTCATGATCATGCATTCTTCGGACTTGTGAACCTGCAGAAAGTGCGCTCTCTAGAATTGCATTGTAGGTTTGATCACCTTGGTGCTTAACACGCATAACTCTCCCTTCTCGTCTCACAGTCATGCCACGATCTTTCATCACTTCCTCCATTTTAGATGCAGCGCCCCAGACATGTACTTCGACCTCTTTGTCGATTGCTTTTAGGTCTTCAATTCGTCCTTGCGCAGCCAATTTTCCCTTGTGTAAAAGAACAATATTTTCACATACATTTTCAACATCTTCCATAAGATGCGAGGCCATCAAAACAGAGCGATTGCCGTTACGAACGGTTGTATCTAGAGTTTTCAACATGAATCCTCTAGCATTGGCATCTAGCCCATTAGAGGGCTCATCTGCAATAATCAAGTCTGGGTCGTGAATTAGAGCGCATGCAAGTTTTGTTGCTTGTTTCATTCCAGTAGAGAAAGTCTCAACTTTGCGATATCTTTGTTCTCCAAGGCCTACATATTCTAGTGATTGATGAGCTCTTTGGAGAGCAATTCCGGGATTCATTCCTAGTAATTCACCACTGTATCTTACTTGATGGATTGCTTCCATGTTTGGGTTGAGAGCATCATATTCCGGCATATATCCGATCCGTTTTCTGATTTCATCTCCCTGAGTGCGAATGTCTAACTCTAGTACTTTTCCTTCACCTGAAGTTAATTGAATCAAGCCAAGGATTGTTTTGATAAAAGTGGATTTACCTGCTCCATTTGGACCAAGTAACCCAGTAGCGCCTTTTTCAATTTGAATATCCAGAGAATCTAATGCAACATGGGGTCCATACGCTTTGGTAAGGGACTGTGATTCAATCACCAATTCCTTTACCATGGAACATACAGACTGCGCTGGGCCCTTGAATATGCCCCTTTCAGGGGCAACCTTCTCTTATCTTTACTGCGATGCCCTTTTTCATCGTTCGGAGTTCATCAATAGTAGCTAAACTACGCCCGAATGCCAAAAGTTCACCACTTTGATTTAAAATTAAAACTGATTCATTTGGCCTTACCCATGGGTCGCAACCCAAAACGAAACCATGCATGACATTCCTACCCTGTCTGATAAATGGTTCAGCATCGGTGTCAACTACTATACATCCAATACTTTCTCCCACATTATTACTTAGGTTTGGTATTGGGAACTCTTTTGGAATGGATTTTTTCCTAATCGAATAAGCCCATTTTGCACCCTCCAATGTCAATGAGACGCCACCTTCGGATAATCGAGGAGAGATTATGTGAATGCCATTTTCTGTGACGACGTTTCGTATTCTACCGGTTCGACTTTTTACGAAAGTACAATTATTTGTAACAGAAATTGCATCCTCAATATCTATATTATTTAGTACGCATAATTTGTCAATTACTTGTTGTTTGAAGCGCAATTGGCGATTCTTTTCCATAGGAGATAATTGCAAAACAGAGAATACCTTTTCATGGATGCCTTCAGGATTAGAAATGTCTATTGTTATGATTTTTCTATCAGTAATTCCTAGTCGCTCTAACTCTCTTTGACACCATGCAAGATCAGGTTTACGTTTCCAAAGCCATTCTGGACCTTCGATATGAGCCCATGGATTCAAATCTTCTAGTCCTAGAGGGAGTAATCCTAATGGCGTGTGTATGAAAAATTCAAAGTCTGTTTCAACAATTCTATCCATCAATTCGCCAATCTTTGTGCGCCAAGGAGGAGCGGTGCCATGAAAGATAACAACATCACCAGATTTTTGACTTTTCCAGCGTTGGAATAATCTCCTTCTAGCCATTTCAACATGTGGTCTGTAATGGGTATCTCGACCTCCCCATTTTTCACTCCCTCCCTTTGGAGTATTTTGTGAGTGCACTAACCAGTCCCAATTCTCCTCCCATTGACCATGTTCTTCACCTCTCTCCATTGATGAACTAATCTCATCCAAAAATATCGGGTCTGTGTCTGTAAGAGGAGGATTTGTAACGAGCCAAAGAAATGCTTCTCTTAGAGCATAGTGTTGATGACTTCTTTTTTCAGCCAATTCCCAAATAGTTCCATTTCTAATTGCCTGCCTACAGTGTGACAATTCTTGTAATGTAACCTCCAAATTAAACCTAGAGAGGATGCCTACTCTTTCATCTTTATCCATCGCTCTTACTTCAGAGGGTGTGTGGTTAGCAACAGCCGGCATTAACATTGGCCATTCTTCAAGCTCAGATATTTTTTCAGTTCCCCACGGTGTAAGCAATCGTCCATCCCTTGCGAATAAAGCATATGCAGCTGAATCAAATAAATCTGCACCCATAGCAATTAGCATTGGGAATAACATTGGGTGGCCACATCCAAACATATGCACAGGCCTATCTGGTAAAAGATTAGATTTACAAACGAGCATTATTTTTGCAAGATCTTTGTATTTTTGGTTCTCCATTATTGGCACTATACCACCTATTGGATGAACTGAAAACGGCATATTACTCATTTTGACAGCAGATTTCGCTCGTAATTCAGGAAATAAACCACCTTGTATCGGGCCATTTAGAAGTGTTTCTTGAGCTATGTCAATTGAGATTTTAGCACGATCAATTGTTTCATCAACTGCTTCTGATACTTGCTCATAAGTCATATCTGGTCTTGTGAATACATCCAACATAGTTGCTATGTCTACTCCAATATCACATTGGAAAGATACGATGTCTTCAACACCAACCTCTACGTCTCCATACACATATGATTGGAAAGTCCCCGAATCAGTCATTATTACCCCAGGGAAATCTAACAATTTGTGAACACCATTTTCTAAAGCCTCTTCCTTCAAGTGATCATGTTTCCAAATTACATATGAATTTGTTATTAATGCATTTATTCCATATTTGTCATACATCTCCCTAGGTTCAATTGTTCGGATATTTGGATTAATAACTGGAAGTAAACATGGTGTTTCTAATACTCCATGATTAGTGTGCAAAAGTCCTAATCTTGCTTGCCCATCTCTCTTTGTAATTTCAAAGCGACCAATATCTTGCTTACGTGCAGATTTCGGGTCTGGCCGAGAGGAGTTACCCCACTTCATGTAACAGGCGTCTTCCCATCTTGGCATCAAGATTTTGATTATGTGGCTTCAAAAACGGTTATACGAATTCTACACCGCCATGGGCCAAAACAAATTCTCTTCCAAGATCATCAAATGTATCCAATAGTGCAACTGAAAATTTGATAGAAGAGATTTCAGGGTCATTTTCAAGATCGGTTTTTACACCTTGAAGCGTACCAGGGGCTGCCCCACAAGAGAGGCATGCTCCTGTTAAATCAAGAACAATTTCCAAACCATTTTTCGAATCATTTGATTCTACGATTTTGATGCCACCTCCATGGCCATCAAGAGCGGCACGTACTGGACCTAGCCGCGATAATAATGCAGGAACCATTTCTTCTATTTCATACAATGAAGTTTTTTTCAACCTTGCATCTTCTTCAGGGTCTATTTGCTCAGAAATACGTTTTTCTGCTTCAATTGCCATAGCCTCTTTCGCTTCAATTCTGTATTGTTCTAATAATTCGTCATCCATGTCATCCCCCCCCTTTACCTTGGTACAACCTCCCG
>MDSZ01078918.1_pt1 | contig 11929 bp, 5 predicted proteins | sample 811201 | NCBI WGS metagenome assembly MDSZ01 (sample SAMN05326647, study PRJNA326480) | marine metagenome | isolation source: seawater | place: Indian Ocean: North | collected 2010 | reverse complement strand
CTAATTTTTCACTCCATCCTCTCAAATCTGAAAGTTTATATTTGTCATTTTCTGTTAACATCGTCAAATCTTTTATATTAATCACTCCAAGTGTATTATTGAGTTCTCTTGCCCTAATTCTTCCAACACCCCTTAGAGAGACTAATCCTAATAAATCAGATTTACATCCATATCTGACTCTCTTATGAACTTCATTTATTGATTCGAGTAACAGCCTATGTGCATCTTTATTCAAATTTTTTAAATCTTCATCTTCATTTAGTATTCTTCTAATCGCATACAATATCCATTCTGCCAGTTCAGTCCTGCTACGTAAGTCACCAGGTTGCACACTCCATTTATTCTCCATGTCTTCGAATTTTAACTCATTAATCCAAGATTCTAATACTAATGCTCCTTTCATTTTCTCTTCTTCTAAGTCAAAGTTTTCTGTTAGTATTTCTCTCGAATGACTATGCAAAGAAGCTTGAATAATTTCATAATCAGAATTTTTTGGCCACAAAGGTAAGAAATCTGGAGTGCTTACTGCCAAATGTAAAATTCCAAATGGAGATATTTGATGGTATTCATCATCTCCTATTAATACCTTCATTGCCTTCTCTAAGCCATTTTTTATAATTCTTCCAGATATTGGATTTAGATAAAGTCGAGATACTCTCATTCCCAAATTTGTTGATTCATATGTCATTGCAGATAGCTCAGGTAAAACTGCCTCTTCAAACTCAATTGAACTAGCTTTAGTAAAACCAAAAATTGCAGGACCCTCTCTAGGAGTATATTTCTTCTTCTCCATAATTTTTTGTTCAGAAATATCTAATCCAGGAATGCTGGCTGCAGAGTTCACCCAGGATGGTCTCAAATCTTCCCAATTTTCTTCTACCTCATTCCCTACATACTGAAATATCCTTTCTTTTACAACATCAGATTCGCCTTCTCGCGTAATCATGCCATTATTGACTAGCCAATTGATAGAATCATCTATTCTAGCAGCCAAATCTTCAGTACTCAACTGAGTTGATAAAAACGTCTTTTCAAAAAATCTACCAAGAGAATCTCTATCTTTTAAATCTCCAGTAGATATCATCGATAGTACATGAGTTAATAGACACGGATCTTCTTCTGGTTTTTTTGCATTTGGATTAGATAATTTTGATATCACATCTTCCGGTGCGCCACTGATATATTTTTCAACCAAAAAATCAACCTCTTGATTGTTTTTTGCCAAAATCCATGATTCTCCTCTAGTATCATATTTTGGCCTACCTGCTCTCCCCATCATCTGCTTTATCTCCATTACTGAAATGGGAATATTTGTTCCTGCAAGGGTATTCCAACGCTTATGATCGCGTATTATAACTCTGCGTGCAGGCAAATTAATTCCTTGTGCAAGAGTCGGTGTAGCAACTAAACAATTTATTTGTCCATTTCTAAAAGCCTTCTCTATTTTTTCTCTATGCTGATTACTCAGCCCTGCATGATGAAAACCCACACCTCCCTTCAATGCTAAAACTAATTTATTGCCAAGAGCTGTTAAATCTTGCTTATTGGATAAAGAATTTGATAATTCACTCCATAAATTTATATTTTTTTTACTATAAATTGTACTATTCATTTTTGATTTCTTGATCACATGTTTAGCCAAATCTCTAGCTTCCTTTTGTGCCGAAGCTCTAGATGCAACAAAAATTAGTAACTGACCTTTAGATTTAACAGTATCATCAAGGATCGCACTTAATCGCTGCGTTTCTCTACCATCAATAATTCTGGTTTTAGGGTACTCTTCTATTTTTTTACTATCAATCTTGTGAATTGTTACTTCTAAACCATTTAAAGTCCCATATTCTAAAGCAACTGGCCTCCAATTAGATTTAATCAATCTAGCATTTAACCAATTAGATAATTTTTCTGAATTTCCAACTGTAGCTGAAAGAGCAATGATTTGAACATTTTGCCTTTTGTGCCTTATACGCGATAAAACAATTTCTAAAGTTGGCCCTCTTCCAAAATCATTTATCAGGTGAAATTCATCAACAACCAAAATCCCTATTTTATCCATAAATCCAGATTTTGTACGTATCAATGAATCAAGTTTTTCACTTGTGCATACAATTATGTCTGCATTATCTATACGCGATATTTCTCCTTCTCTATCGCCAATTGCTAAGCCAACTTTCAGATTTGTTTGAGTAGTTATTTCTTTTAGATCTCTAAATTTTTCTTTAGCTAGTGCTTTCAATGGAACAACATATATTGCTTTTTGCCCCTCTAAATCATTCGCCAATCTGTGTATTATTGTAAGATAAGCTATCAATGACTTGCCACTTGCAGTGGGGATTGTAAGCATTACATTCTCACCCTTCAGGGAATATGGTAACGCTTCAGATTGTGGAGGAAACAACTCTTTTATTTTCCATTCACTTTTCAAAAAGGATACAATTTTTTCTTGCAAACCTAACTCATCGAGACGAGTCGAAGGATATTGCATAATCAGGCTCTCGTTTGGCCGTTCTAAAGGATACCGCTGTATTACTGAAATAGTTACATTAATTCCATCTATGATATGCAGGGTGGCCCTCTTCTATTGCCACAAAAGTCCCTTCTCCCGTTGCACAAATTTTTTCTCCTGCTTTCATTTCCAATTCTACATTTACCATTTTTCCTTTTATTTCTGATACTTTTCCTTTGATACTAAGTTTTGAATTTGCAGGTGTGGGCCTTCTTAATTTAATACTATACGAAGCGGTTACAGTACATGGAGGCATTTCCAGTCCCTCTTCATCCATGAGTGCTATTGCAGCCACCCAATTTCCATGACAATCAAGTAAAGTTCCAATTATCCCTCCATTGATTATTCCTGGGAAAGCTTGATGCTCTTCTGAAGTTTGAAACTCCATTTTCAAACCTTCACCATTTCTATATGATTTTATTTTAAGACCCTTTTTATTTGCAGGTCCACAACCAAAACAAATACTGTTCGGCGCATATTTTTCTTGCATCGACATCTCTCCTATCTCGTCCATGTAGTGTCAAGATATGGTATCAGAATTCAATTATTCGCTTAATAAGAAGCACACACTATTAATTAATCTCCCTTCGGCGGCATGTTGACCGATACCGAAGAAGAAAATATTGTTGATTCAATTGCTCCAACAGAATCAACCAATAAAATTGTCCCCAGATTAAAGAAAAGACGTTTCGGACCACTCAAAGTAGCCAACCAAATCCCTAAAAGTAGACGCTTAGAAATCGAAAAAGGTCTGGAAAAATCTTCCAAATTAAAAAATAAATGGACAAGAGAAGTAGGAGTTAAGACTCACAGCTTTTTAAGAAAAAGGATAAAACCTGGTGAAATACGAAATTTAACGTTTAATTTACTCGATGTAGAGATCGGTGATTCGTGGCCGATAAATGTCACAGTACTCCATGGCGTAAGGCCAGGGCCAGTAGTTACATTATTGGGCGCAATTCATGGTGATGAATTAGTAGGTCCATTGGCTTTAACCTACCTTTCTGGGCCAAATTTCTTAGGAGAAGGTAATGCATTAGACCCTTCTATTTTATCGGGAACAATTAGAATTGTTTCAATAGTTAATTTACCAGGCTACAGGAGACAAAGTAGATATTTCCCGGATGGAAGAGATCTAAATCGTTTTTTTCCTGGAGTACTTGATAGTAATACTACTTCGAGGGTTGCACATAGAATTTGGTCAAATATAATCACTGGTAGTGACTATATTATTGATCTTCATGCTGCTGCCAAGGGTAGAACTAATATTCCTCAAATAAGAGTTAATTTAGCACATTCTCCAAGTAACTTAACGGCTAGATCATTTGGAATTGAAACTATTCTGGATACTCAGGGTCCCCGTGGTTCACTAAGGAGAACAGCAAATAAGGAAAATATAGCATGTATAACATACGAAGGAGGAGGCTCTGATGAAGCAGATCCCGAATCAGTACAAGTTGCAATGTATGGTATTTTAAATGTTTTACGAAGTTTAAGAATGATTCCTGGATACCCTAGCCGTCCAAGATTCAGACTCCTAGCAACTGGGTCAGATTGGATTAGATCAGATCAAGGTGGGTTACTAGATGTATTAGCTCCCGCAGGTAGTTATGTTGAGGAAGGAGAAATTGTGGCAACTGTAACAGATCCTCAAAATCCTAGCCAAAGTCATGATATAATCTCTCCAAAACAAGGCCTACTTATTAGCACTGCAACATCTCCCTTTGTCACTTCTGGAACTCCAATTGGAAATCTTTTATGCGTAAAGAGAGGCGTAAACACGTTAATTGAGAGATTAGATGAGGAAGGTTGCTTAATTATTAGTGGTTCAGATGGAGATCCTCCTTGGAGGGAGGATGATGAGGTTGAGGATATATCCGTTACTGGAGAGTGGTCAGGAGGCTCTCCAGATGCCGAATGGGGTTCTGATAACAAAACTACTCAAGAAGAAGAAGACTGTTAATTATTTATCATCATGGTGAAATAATTTTGTTAGTTCTGGTGCGGGAGGTAAATCTATATTTTTGCCAACAGAGTTAGACGTTACCGGAACTTCAAATGCTTCAAAAGCATCTTTTAGATTTTTATTATTATTTATCCTGACGCCAATTAGTACTCCTATCAAAGAGACCATAATGATGAAAATAATCATCCCTAAAAGACCTTGAGTTGTTCCAAGGAAAGAGGTTATGCTGACATCTTCTTTTGAATTTCTAATCCAAACTTCAGTGTCAATTTCCCATGATAATTCAGTTTCTGTACCCAAGTCAGTTATCACAACTGAAATATTTTGAATTTTATTTCCTTCTAAACAAAGATGTGTATCTAAAGCAGTCCTATATTTATTGTTACAATCTAAAGGAGGAAGGAACAATCTCAGATTATCAGATGAAGTATTCTCTGTCACTGAAAAGCCTTCAAATTCCCATACAATCGTCTTCTCAATATTGCTAGGAATTCCCTGGATGGAAATAATTAGTGATTTATTTCCTGAATCCCAATTATATGTTTGATTATAGTGTGGGTTAACATTTATAAAATCTAATCGTGTAATATTTTCATCTTTTTCATCATTACAATTATCATCGATACCATTCCATATTTCTTCAGCTCCAGAATTTATTTGAAAGACTAAATCATTGCAATCTTCAAATTCATAGTACCCATCAGAATCTTTATCATAATCATATTTCAAAGGATTTGAAAATTTCTGCAGTATTTCTACTCCATCTTCTATGCCATCATTGTCTGAGTCACTATCTAGATAGTTAGTAGTGTAATTATGAAATTCAGAATAGTCTGAAATACCATCATAATCACTATCTAAAGCCCAAAAATCTTCATCGATTAAGTTATCACAATCATTATCTTTATTATCTAATACTTCTGGTTTATCGGGTGCCCTCTCAAAATCCTCATCATCACAGTCTTGGAATTCATACCATCCATCTGCATCCCTGTCCAAATCCTCTTCTAAGGGATTGGAATCTAATGTAACCACTTCCATCCCATCAGGCAAACCATCTCCATCAGAATCTCCATCTAATGGATTTGTAGAATAATTATGATATTCTTCAAAGTCATTTAGTCCATCTGAATCAGAATCTAAAAGTAAAAAATCTTCATCAATTAGTTCATCACAGTCATTATCTACATTATCCAATATCTCACTCATATCTGGGAATCTATACGGATTATTGTCATCACAATCTTCAAACCAATACCAACCATCTAAATCTTCATCTTCATCAAATAGTATTGGATTTGTTCCATAAATCATCAATTCTTCATAATCTGATAAACCATCTTCATCGGAATCTGAATTATTGAAATCTGTACCATGAACATGATATTCTTCATAATCAATAAGGCCATCACCATCCAAATCACTTTGGTTATATCCTTCATCAATTAGACTATCACAATTATCATCGACTCCATTAAGTATTTCTTCCATACTTGGATTTACACTAGAATCATTATCATTACAATCTTGGAAATGATAAAATGTATCCTCATCATTATCTAGGTCTGCAACATTGGGGTTAGTGTTCCATGTATTCAATTCTTCAATATCTGTCAGTCCATCATCATCTGAGTCTGGAGATAGAGGATTGGTTTCATAAATTTTTACTTCTTCATAATCAGTTAGTCCGTCAACATCTGTATCGGCCACATCCGCTTTTGTGTTGTATAGTATGACTTCTTCATAATCGGTTAATCCGTCACTATCCATATCAGGATTCAATGGATCAGTTTCATGTATTTCTGTCTCATTGATATCACTCAACCCATCTCCATCGTCATCTGTATCAATAAAGTCGCATAAACTGTCTCCATCATAATCAGATGGCGAGGAATTATTATCGTTGGAACTAGTATTACATGAATTTTCATCAACATCTGACCATCCGTCTCCATCGTCATCCGTATCGATAAAATCACATATTCCATCGCCGTCTAAATCATTAGGTTGAGAACTTTGATTTGTTGAGTTTGTTTCACAATTTTCTTCATCAACATCTGACCATCCGTCTCCATCATCATCACTATCCAAATAGTCGCAAATATTGTCGTTATCAAAATCAGTAGGTGTTGAATTCATATCTAATGAATCTGTTCCACAATTATTCTCATCTATATCTGACCATCCGTCTCCATCGTCATCCGTATCAATAAAATCACTTATCCCGTCCTGATCGGTATCGGTGTAATTGCCTACTCCGTGGATAATCATCTCCCAATAATTTAAAGTTCCAACATCTGAACTAACTGTGTCTCTTATCTTCAATTTCCATTCCCCTGCAGCATCTTCTCCCCAATGATGGACAGTATTAAACATCCAATCTTGATATCCATTACCATTATCATCTCGAGACTCAGCTAACCAAGATTCTTTACCAGATGGTGAAACTAATACAATATCTAAATCTCCTCTTGAAGTATGTGTGATGTCTGTAATTAAATCTATACTTTCAATATTTACATCGGAGGTAACGTTCAATGAAAACTCACTCCATTCTGTGTCATCATCCGGAATCCCAAAACTAGGAGTAAATGGGCCATATGAAAAATTACTCTCCATGCCCACATTAGTCCAATTTTCTGCCAATGAAACCGCCGCACCGGCATCAATAACTCCAAAGCCATATTTATGAGATACTTGTAAACCAGCACCATTTATTTCCCATGATGAATCGTTTTCATCATTTACCCTGGAACTTTGTACAAGTATGTGTTGAACATCTCTCCATGTAAGATTTGTATTAGCCTCTAAGATTAATGCAATGACGCCAGCAGCTAGAGGAGTTGCACTGGAAGTCCCTCCGAAATTATTTGTGACATCACCACCATTGTATCCTCCACTACCTTCATTGTCTGTAGTAGTTATACCTTCTCCATCTCCATTTGAATGCGCTGCAACAAGTATATTTGCACCAGGTTCTGCATAATATGATTGTTGTCCCAGATGATTAATTGCGGTTACTGCTATGGTATATCTGCTATTTGCATATCCATCATAGTTGGCATTATCGTTACTCTCTAGGCCATTTCCTGCAGCCCATGTGTAGATATTACCTAGACCTGATCTTCCTTCATATACGCCGTTTTCTAATGCCGCCAATGTTAATGGACCAGGCCCTGTTAATGTTTGCCCATCATCTGCAGGCCCCCATGAATTAGTATAAATATCGATATTATTTTTTTGAAAACTTAATGCATTTGCTTCCATCTGATCACTGGTACTGCATGCAATCAATGTCGAACCTGATAGGTTAGCTCCAAATGCCGCTCCAGTAACGTCTATTCCATTATCTCCAACAGCAGCCGCTACTCCTCCCGCAGCAGTACCGTGAGCATCCCAAGAATTTGGACTAGGATCAGGATCATTATTACACCAATCAAATGAATATGTTGAATTATAATTTGCCTCTATATCTGGATGTTCATGATCTAAACCATCATCTACTACGCTGATGACTATTCCAGTGCCATTGTAACTATCCCAAACGCTTGTTATGTTGACATCTTCACCAGTTACTCCTCCAGTTTGGCCAGTATTTTGTAAATGCCATTGTTCATCAAAATCTGGATCATTAGGGATATATCTAACTTCTTGCTGCCTCTTCAATAAAGGATAGAAAGCTTCAATATCCTCATTTTCAAACAAATATCTTAAGTCATTGATTGAATTAGAAGATTCTTGAAATCTCCATACATAAGTTCCTTTTAAGACATCAACTTCTTCGCTATTAAAAGTGGTTGAAATTATTTTATGATGATCTTCCAAAGGATAATCTGTAACAACTACCCAATCATTATTCTCTATTAGTGTATTTTCCTCATATTGCCCCAAGTCACTCAATCTGTAGAGTGCATTTTGTATCGATTTTGAATATGTCTCAATAATTTTAATATTATCATTATCGTAAATAGAATCATTTCTTTGACTCTCAGCACCAACTAAATTCATAGGCGACAACAACAACAAAATGACTACTATAGCACTACGCACTCTTAAATCTCAAATTCATTTGACCTATATGTATTTGTATTAGTAGTTCATAATTGAAAACTCTATTTTTGATTGAAATTTCTTACAGAATTATGAATCTCCTCATCTTCCATCAATTTTCTTTGTTTTTTTGCAACAGAAAACATATGCTCCACCAGCCCATCTGTAACTTGGTATCCGTTATTTTTTAACCACCAAATTATATTTGATCTACCACTCATGTGCCCAATTCTAATAATTTGTTTTAACCCATAATCTGACGCAGGTACTCCGGAGTAAATCCTGTCGGCTAACCAATGATCTCCTTTATTCATGGCCTTTACAACTGCAGATGCATGTACTCCGGTACCTGTCTCAAACGCATCCCTGCCAAAAATTGGATAATTTCTTGGTAAAGGAACTTTTACATATTCATGAGCCTTCCTCATATATTCATCTAAAGCAGTTAAATCGTTACTTATTACTCCCATCAAACTAAGGTTCACTAGCGTCTGATCTAATGGTGCATTTCCAGCTCTTTCCCCAATCCCTAAAGCAGTTCCATGGATAACATCAGCCCCTGATTCAAATGCAGCAATATTATTTGCGACACCTAAACCTCTGTCTTGATGGCCATGCCAGTTTATTTCTATATCTCTCCTCTGGAAACCAGCATCAGGTATTACTTCATTCTGGATAAATGAAAGTAATTTTTGAACTCCGTTTGGAGTAACATGCCCACATGTGTCACAAACACAAATTCTATCTGCACCAAGTTCTAAAGCACGAGTATACACTTCTTTTATTTCTTCAGGTCTACTACGTGTAGTATCTTCAGTGACAAACATTATGGGAATATCATTATCAACTGCAAAACTCACTGCTTTTTCGGCGGTTGAGAGTATTTTTGCCATATCCCAATCCTCAGTATACTGACGTATAGGACTCGTTCCAAGAAACGCACTTGCCTGAATTTGACAATCATATTTAGCCTGTAAATCAATTAATGGAGATATATCACTGACAACAGTTCTAACTGCACAACCTGGTCTAATTTCATATGAGTTTTCTTTGATATGGGAAAGCATTGAATCTATATGTTCAATGTGAAAAGGACCTGCTCCTGGTAATCCTAAGTCAACCTTTTGAATGCCTAACTTTTCCATATAATCAATTAATTCAATTTTCTGATCTATAGTGGGATTATTCGCACTTGGACTTTGTAAACCATCTCGGAGAGTTTCATCATCAAACCATAAATCGTGAGGATGTTCACTAGAATTTCTTCTAATATCATAATCTATTATATTCCAATCATATATCAAATCCTTCTCATCCATGACGCCCCCTCCTCATCTTATGCCCTTGAACAGACTATACAGTGCTTCAAACCATCGGGAGTTTAGGTATTATTAATCTATAAATATGTTTTTTTATTTCTCGTTTCTGAAACATAAATACATACTAATACAACAAATATTCCAATTACAGATCCTTCAAGTCCTAGACTTCCTGTGACTAATACAACAAACATTAATGCTAAATATAAGAGAGAAACAAAAAATGATCTAGAAGCAAATGACATTCTCCCGGATTTATCTACTTCTTCAAATACATCAATATTCCATACTGTAGTTGCATACCAGATGCTCAATAAAGTAGCAGTAAAACTTACAATAAAATTTTCTTGGTTTATATTATTAATAATATTCCAATCCATTGAAGGCGTGTAATTGAAAAATGTCATTAAAGATAAAATAATTAGTAATATTGAATAAATTTTCATTTCCACCAAAGTCCTACTTTTGCCTCTCACATTTGGCATCATCGGTACTCCGACCTTTTCATATTCCTTAGAACGATATAGTGCAAGAGCCCAAAAATGAGGAGGAGTCCATAGGAAAATCAATATGAACATAAACCAAGGCATTAAAGGGTAGGATCCTAGATGATTATGGGGTCCTAAGTTAAAAATAGAATCAAAGAATATTTCCATCGTCGTAATTTGAATTGACAAACCTTCCTCAGCAGCAGCCCAACCAATTACCGGAGGAGTTGAACCGGCAATTCCTCCTATTACTATATTCTGTGGAGTTTTCCTTTTTAGCCACATAGTGTATATAAAAACATAAAATAACACACTAAAAAAGGCCCAGAAAGCTGCAACATTATTTGCCATTAAGGAAAACCAGATTGTTCCAGTAATGGCCATTATTATGCCGAACAATAATGCAGTAGAAGATTCCATTTTCCCCGTAGAAAGAGGCCTATTGGACGTTCTAGTCATAATAGGATCAATATCTCTGTCATACCACATGTTGATCGCATTAGCACCGCCTGCTGTCAAATATCCGCCTACAAAAACAATGAAAATAGTTTTTACAGTGTCCATACTTATTTCAGATTGACCAATTAAATCATGACAGAGAACAGAACACAGAGCAGTAATTTGTAGTAATACTACTACTTTGGGCTTAGTCAAAGATAAATATGAATTTACTACTTCCATGTACTTTCTCATTCATCTCCAATCTTAATCTATATTTAATCTTCAAGTATTTGTTGGCCTTTAATGTCATATTTTAATGTCATCAAAATTCCTATACAAGTGGTTGCTAACAAAATAAATGAAGTAGATGCAAGCAAGAGGTGCATTAGTGAAAGAATTTCTAGATATCCTTCTACTGTCCATGATAAAACATACAAACCTCCTAATAAAATATTCAGAATATAAGTAATTGTTGCAGCCAAACTCCATTTCATAAGCAAAGAACCTTCCTTATTTTGTTTGCTAAATTCATGCCGCATATTCAAGTATATGACGATTAATGTTATCCCCACTAGTCCCACTAACCATCTATGAATAATTTGAGACTTGGCAACAATTTCATCTACGGCTATTTTGGAAAATAATTCGCCTTGACAGAGCGGCCAAGAGTCATAAAAGCCATTTATTCCGCAACCATAATTTGCTCCTGGAGAAGTGGAAACTAAAGTTCCGGAAAAAAGAGTAATTAGTGTAAGTCCTGATACAGTAAATAGTTTGGTTTTCCATTTTTCAGAGAATTCAGGATCAAAAGAAATCCAGTCAGTTTTTCTTTCTCTCGAAATAATTGCCCAAATCCATATCATAACCATCATAAATGCTAATGCAGAACCTAGATGAAGTATTACGCTCCAATGTTTATTGTCCATTCTTACTGTTAACATCCCAACAGCGCCCTGCCATAAAATTAGTATTACGGATAGTTTTGTAGCAGTTACCATATCCTTTCCATATCTTTCATCATTTCTTAAAATGAACCAATTCAAAAAGACCAAAGGTGCTAAGACCATACCTGCCAAAAATCTATGGATCCATTCTGTGAATATTTGAAACGTAGTGTATCTATGACTAGAGCCACGAGAGTCAATCTCGTCAGGATTTT
>MDSZ01035009.1_pt1 | contig 11929 bp, 8 predicted proteins | sample 811201 | NCBI WGS metagenome assembly MDSZ01 (sample SAMN05326647, study PRJNA326480) | marine metagenome | isolation source: seawater | place: Indian Ocean: North | collected 2010 | reverse complement strand
TGCAGTTCTGTCTGGGCCATCATTTGCAAATGAGGTATATAAAGGTATGCCAACGGCAGTTACTATTGCTTCTTCAAACCCCAGTTTAGGAAAAGAATTTTCAGATATGTTCCATGCTAAAAATTTCAGAGTATATAATTCTTCAGATGTAATAGGTTGTCAGCTTGGAGGGGCAATTAAAAATGTCTTAGCTCTAGCTGTAGGGATTTCGGATGGATTAGATCTGGGGCCTAATGCCAAAGCGGCTTTAATAACAAGAGGTATGAATGAATTTAAGGAGCTAGGTAACTCATTAAAGTGTAATCCACAGACAATTTATGGTTTAAGTGGGGTGGGAGATTTAGTCTTGACGGCAAATGATAATCAATCGAGAAATAGATTTTTTGGAATAGAAATTGGTAAAGGGAAAAAGGTAGAAGATATAAAAAATAGTCTTTCAGAAACAGTAGAGGGCATCTACGCTGTTGATGGTATAATGATTCTAAGCAAAAAGTTTGATGTTAAATTACCAATTTGTGAACAGGTGTATAATATTTTACATGGTACGATAAGCCCAAATGAAGCAGTTGATGGACTTTTAGAAAGAGAACCAAGAATGGAAGTCTAGAATTAAATAAAATTATGAACAAAGAATTAGGGCAAAAATTTTTTAACTTAGAGTTTAATTCTCCAATTGTTTTATTATCTGGATGCGTCGGGTTTGGAGATGAATATACAAGAGTTGAAGGATTTTCAAACGATGATGTCGGTGCTATTTGCTTAAAAGGAACAACATTGGAAGAGAGGATAGGAAATAATCCTCAGAGAATATATGAGACAGAATCAGGAATGATTAATGCTATAGGGTTGCAAAACCCTGGAGCTGATTTCGTTATCAAAGAAATTCTACCGTCTTTGGATATGTCTAAAACAAATTTTATTGCCAATATTTCTGGGTCTACTATTGATGAGTATGTTCAAGTTGTAAAGAAATTTGATAATTCAGATATTCAGGCTTTAGAAATTAATATATCTTGTCCAAATGTTAAGGAAGGTGGGGTACACTTTGGAAATAACTATGATATGACTTATAAAGTTGTAGAAGCATGTAGAAAAGCGACTAAGAAACCTTTGATAGTTAAACTTTCTCCGAATCAATCAGATATAGGGTTGAGTGCAAAAAAATGCATAGATGCAGGAGCAGATTGTTTATCAGTTATTAATACAATATCAGCTATGTCTATTGATATAGAAAAGAGAAAGCCTATATTAGATAACATCAATGGCGGGCTATCTGGGCCAGCTATTAAGCCAATTGCATTATTAAAAATTTTTGAAACATATCAGGTTGCAAAGAAATTTAATATACCGATTATTGGGCAGGGTGGTATAAATTCCGTAAATGATGCAATTGAGTTTATTCTCGCTGGCTCTTCATTTATAGGCATTGGAACAGCCCTATTTTATGACCCACTAATTTGCCCTAAAATTAATAAAGGTATAATCGATTATATGAAGAAAAATAAGTATAAAGTGTTCTCTGATTTTGTAGGAGATATTAGCATCTAAAGTTTTTTCATCTTATTTGTTATTGTGTTTCTTCCCCATCCAAGCAATTTCGCTGCTTCAAGTTTTTTACCCTTAGTAATCTTAAGAGCACATTTAATTAAAATTGATTCATATATAGGATCAGTATCATCGGTTATGTTTGTTGCACCATAGTTATACTTATTAAGTATCCATCTTTCTAATATATCATACCATTCTTTATCATATGTTCTGTCTATATTACTTTTTGATAGAACATCATTTGGTAAATCTTCAATATCTACTTCGTTCCCCATTGACATAATAGTTATATATTTGCAAGTATTTTGAAGTTGTCTTATATTCCCAGGCCAATTATATTTTACTAAAGTTTCTGTAGCTTTATCAGTTAGGGTTTTCTGTTGTGTTTTAAACTCTTTTGCATATAAACTAAAGAAGTGAGATAAGAGTTGTCTGATATCATCTTTTCTTTCTCTTAGTGTAGGAAGTTCAATTTTAATTACGTTAATTCTATGAAGCAAATCTTCTCTAAATAGTTTTTTTTCAACAAGCTTATCAAGGTTTTTATTTGTAGCTGTTATTATTCTAGTATTAGATGTTATAGGTTTAGTTCCGCCAACTCTATAAAATTCACCATCTTGTAAAATCCTTAGTAATCTTGCTTGTACATCTAATGGCATATCTCCAATCTCATCTAGAAAAAGTGATCCGTTTTCTGCTTGTTCAAATCTTCCTATTCTTTGGCTGTAAGCTCCTGTAAAAGAACCTTTTTCATGGCCAAATAATTCAGATTCAAGTAATTCTGTAGGAATAGAACCAGTATTAATTGCGATAAAGGGACCATCACCTCTTTTACTATGTTTATGAAGAGATTTTGCTACGAGCTCTTTGCCGGTTCCAGTTTCCCCCAGTATTAAGACATTAACATCTGTTGCAGCAATCCTTCCAATAGCCTTATAAACATCCTGCATAGCTTTTGAACTACCTATTATTTCAGAAATATTTGCTTCACTGGATTCTATATTATCAATAGGGTCATTCTTGCTAGATAGATAAGCTCTATCGACAATATCAAGTAGATTGTCTATATCAAAAGGCTTAGTTATATATTCATAAGCTCCTTTTTGAAAAGAATCAACTGTTGACTCAAGGTCAGAAAATGCAGTCATAATTATTATTGGCATAAATGGATTTTCCTTTTTGATTTTATCTAGCATTTCTATACCGCTTGTTCCGGGCATTCTAATATCACTAATAATGACATCTGGTTTATTAGCCAATATATCTTTTAAAGGAGTATTAGCTTCCTCATAGCAACTAACTTCATATCCATTTTTAACCAGTGCTTTTTCTATAACCCATCTTATAGATTGATCATCATCAATTACCCAAACTTTTTTTACGTCTACTGTCATTTTTATTCCTCTATAGGGAGAATTATTCTAAAGGTTGTGCTGTTATAATCTGTCATATATTCAATTATTCCATCATTTAAACTTATAAGTCTTTGAGATATAGAAAGCCCTAGACCTGACCCACCCTCTTTACCAGAGATAAGAGGTAAAAAAATCTTTTGTTTTAGTTCCTCGCTAACGCCTATCCCATAATCTATTACCTCAATAAATGCTACTAACCTAGACTTTCTTTTATTTATTGTAAACTGTCTTGCAATCCTAGTTTTTACAATTATTTTTCCATATGAAGAAGTTGCTTCAACGGCATTTTTTACTAAGTTAAGAAGAGATTGTATAATCATATCTTTATCTACAGTTACTTCTGGAATACTTGGATCATAGTCTTTTATAAATTCTATATTAAGTTTCCTTTCACTAGATATTAAGCTTATAACGTGATCGGTCATATAATGAAGATTGATAGATTCTTTTTTAGGCTCCTTTATAGGGCCTAACATTTGGTCTACGTATTTCTTTAGTCTATCAGCTTCGCTAATAATAATATTTGTATACTCTTTCTGATCTTTATTTAATTCTGGTTCAAGTAATTGAGCTGCACCTCTTATTCCACCCAAAGGGTTCTTTATTTCGTGTGCTATAGTTTTTGTAATCATTTTTGTTGCTGTGTTTGTATCATGGAGCTCAATCGTATCCATATAATTCTTTTGTCTGTCATCAGCATTAATCTCAACTAAAATATGCTTTTCTTTTTTGAGGAATATAATTGACACTATACAATCCAAAAGATATTTTTGTTTATTTGTTAATGAAATTTCAACATCTCTTGATGCTGAAGGTTGGTTTAGAGTTATTGCATCATAAATTTGCCCAATAATTAGATTATTTCTTACAGCAAAAATTGCATTTAATTTCGTATTTATCATAGATGATTTACTTCTTAGAAAAAGATTTTCAGATGCTGCGTTCATATATGTTATATCCATGTATCGATTAGTTATAAGCACAGCTGTCTTAATATTATCCAGAATACTTAAATCTTCCATATAATTGTCTTCCATATGTAAAATTTTAGGTTTTAGTATAAAAATGCATAATAATAGTGCATTTTAACATTTCTTATGAATATACACACTATTTTCGTGCTTTATATTACATAAAGCACGAAAAAGATGCGTATTTTGGGATTTTATAGGCTGTAATACATTTCAAACTCAATAGGATGAGTATTAGCTTGGAATGCCTGTACTTCTTCCATTTTAAGTTCAATATATGCATCTATAGCATCGTCATCCATAACACCTCCCGCTTTTAAGAAGTCTCTATCAGAATCTAATGCTTTCAATGCTTCATCCAATGAAGAGCAAACGTGAGGGATTTTTGCTTCCTCTTCTGCAGAAATATCATCAAATAAGTCAATATCCATATTTTCTCCAGGATCAATTTCATTTTGTACACCATCTAAGCCAGCCATCATAAGGGCAATAAATGTATAGTAGGGATTACCACACGAATCTGGGAATCTCACCTCAATTCTCCTAGCTTTAGGATTAACTTCATATGGAATTCTGATACTTGCTGATCTATTCCTTGCAGAATACGTTAAGATAGTTGGAGCTTCAAATCCAGGAACCAGTCTTTTATAGCTATTTGTTGCTGAATTCGAAAAAGCATTTATTGCTTTAGCATGCTTTATCACCCCACCTATATAATGAAGCGCCATTTGAGATAAGTTACCATATTTATCTCCATGAAATAGATTTTCACCATCTTTAAACAATGATTGATGAACATGCATTCCATTACCATTATCATTAATTATAGGTTTTGGCATAAATGTTGCCGTTTTCCCATAATTATGAGCTACATTTAGAACGGTATACTTAAGTATTTGATTCATATCGGCTCTTTTTACTAATGTGTCATACTTAGTTCCAATTTCGCACTGTCCAGCAGTCGCAACTTCATGGTGGTGTACCTCAGTTGTAACCCCCATTTCCTCAAGCACTGTACACATTGCAGATCTTATATCCTGAAGTGAATCAACAGGTGGGACAGGAAAATAACCACCTTTAATTCCTGGTCTATGGCCTGTATTTCCATCTTCGTAAATTTTTGAAGAGTTATAACATGCTTCCTCAGAATCAACTTCATAAAAAGATGACCCAACCTCATTCCCGTATCTAACATCATCAAAAATAAAGAATTCTGGTTCTGGCCCAAAATATGCAGTATCTGCGATACCTGTTTCTTTTAGGTAATTTTCTGCCTTTTTAGCAATTGATCTTGGATCTCTATTATATCCTTCTCCTGTAGATGGCTCCACAATATCACATCTTATGTTTAGAGTAGAATCGCTAAAAAATGGATCAATAACTGCAGTATCAGTATCTGGCATAAGAATCATATCTGACTCATTAATCCCTTTCCACCCCGCAATTGATGATCCATCAAACATCTTTCCGTTTTTAAAAAACGACTCATCAGCTACAGAGGCGGGTACAGTTACATGTTGCTCCTTACCTTTTGGATCTGTAAAACGAAGATCAATGAATTTCACATCATTATCTTGAATTGTTTTCATTATATCTGACATCATTTACTCCTTATTTTGCTTTATCATTAGTTTTATACTGCACTTTTTATGCCAATATCCAATTAGAGCATCAAAATGAGCGCTATTTATGCTAAATTACCCTTAATAAATGCATAATATATTAGATGTATATAGTAGTATATGAAATATTTTAAATCTACACACCATAAAAAATAATGACGTTTCAAGATACCATAAGAGAATTAAAGAAGTTTTGGTCAGATTATGGGTGCATCTGCCAGGAGCCTTATGATATGCCTGTTGGAGCAGGGACCTTTCATCCAACTACTTTTCTTCGGTCAATTGGTCCTGAACCTTGGAGAACTGCTTTTGTGCAGCCATGTAGGAGACCAAAAGATGGGAGATTTGGAGATAATCCAAATAGGTTACAACACTATTTTCAGTTTCAAGTAATACTAAAGCCATCGCCCGAAAACATGCAGGATATTTATTTAGAGTCTCTTGATTTGCTAGGAATATCTCAAAAGGATAATGATATAAGGTTTGTTGAAGATAATTGGGAATCCCCATCTTTAGGTGCATCAGGAGTTGGTTGGGAAGTTTGGCTCAATGGAATGGAGATTAGCCAGTTCACTTATTTTCAGCAGATTGGTGGTATAGAATGTAGCCCTATTACAGGTGAAATAACTTATGGCTTAGAGAGAATAGTTATGTATTTACAATCAATAGAAGATGTATATAAGATAAAATGGAGCAAAGATTTTACATATGAAGATATATACCTACAAAATGAAAAAGAATTCTCAACATATAATTTTGATTTAATTCCTGCAGATCTTTTTACTAAAATCTTTGATGAATATGAAAAAGAATGCTCCAAACTTTTAGATAATAATCTCCCTCTCCCTGCTTATGATTATTTACTACAAAATTCACATTTATTAAATTTGTTAGATTCAAAACAAGCTATATCTTCAACTGAGAGACAGGCCTATATTTTAAGATTGAGGAAAATGTCTAACTTAATTGGTACAAAATATTTAGAGATAAGAGAATCACTTGGCTTCCCATTATCAAAGGACAAGTAATTTATGAGTAGTAAAGCCTTATTGATAGAGATAGGGTCTGAAGACCTACCTGCTAATAATTTAGAAAATATAAGTTTACAAATTTCTTCCCATATTAATCGTAATATGAAAAGGAATAATATAATTTTTAAATCTATTAAAAATTACTATACATGTAGGCGTTTGATTTTTTTAGTTGATGATCTTCAAGAAAAGATAACATTAAAAGAATCTGAAATTAAGGGTCCAAGGTGTGATAGTGTAGGAAATTCTCCACAGGCAGTAGAAGGTTTTGCTAAGAAACATAATGTTAGTTTAAAAGGATTAAAGAAAAAAGACTATGATGGCATTGAATATTTTATTTATAAGAGACCAAGTACTTCAATTAATTCTATAGATTTGATTCCTAATATTTTAATAGAGTCTTTAAAAGACTTTAAATCTCAAAAAATGATGAAATGGGGAAGCAAGACTTTTAGTTTTGTTCGTCCAATCAAGTGGGTTTTAATTATTTACGGAGATCAAATTATAAATAGTGACATCTATAACGTAAAAACTAGAAATTATTCTTTTGGTCACAGGGTAAAATTAAATAATAAGATAGAAATAAAAAGTGTAGATGACTATTTTAGAAAAATAAATGATTCTGGAGTTCTTATTGACCAAGAAGAACGCAGAGGTTTGATAAATAAAATAATTACGCAAAAGATTAAGGAATCTAATTTTGATTTATCAGTGCCCAGTGATTATATTGATAAACTTAATAACATTGTAGAGTACCCCAATGTTTTTTTAGGAAAATTTCCCAAAGAATTTCTTAAACTTCCTGAGATTATTTTAACTGAAGTTTTAAAAAATACTCAGGATTATCTGCCTCTATATAAAAATAATAAAATCACAAACTCTTTTATAGGTATTTCAAATGTTGAAATCAACTCTAACATTATTATTGGAAATGAGAGAGTAGTTGTACCAAGATTAAGTGACGCTGATTTTTTCTTAAAGAAAGATTTAGATATAGATTTTGCTAGAAGTGAAAAAGAGTTGGAAGAAGTTATATTCCATAGAAAGCTAGGGAGTATTTCTGACAAAGTTAATAGAATTAATTTATTAGTTAAGATGATAGATTCCAAATTGAAAATCAAAGACTATGATAGTAAAAGTGTTTTAGCTTCTGTACCTTTGATTAAGATAGATTTACTTACTAACCTTGTTAATGAAATGCCTAATTTACAAGGTTATGCAGGAGCTATTCTATTAGAAAATAAAGGATATGATAAAAGCATATTCAAAATAGTTGAAGAGCATTACTTGCCAAGATTTTCTGGAGATAAACTTCCATCAACCGTAGAAGGATCAATCTTATCTATAGCTGATAAGCTAGACACTATTTCGGGTATTTTTGTAGCGAACGAAGAGCCAACAGGAACAAGAGATCCTTTTGCAGTTAGAAGATCAACTCTTGGCATATTGAGAATTATTATTGAAAGTAAGCTTGAATTGAATTTATCTTCTCTATTTAAAGAGTCATTAGGTCTTCATGGAAAAAGTTCATCAGAAGAAGAATTTAAAAAATTATATGTGTATGTGTTAGATAAGTTAAAAGTATTACTATGTTCAAACTACAATTTTCAAGAGACAATAGTAAATTCAGTTATTAGCACGGTGTTGAGACATCAATCTTCAGAAGAGAAGAATCCTGATAGTCCTTATATAATATATGAAAGGGTTGGGGCCGTGGAAAAAATTCTAACTTTAAAGGAAACTCCAGAGACGCTACAGTGTGCCAAAAGAATAGGCAATATAATAAAATCATCAAAAATATCAATAGGTAAATTTGACAAGGAATTACTAAAAGAAAAATCTGAGCAAATATTGTATAATGAATTTATTAACATAGAGATGGATTTGAAGCAAAAGCTAACAACAGATTATATAGTATTCTTTGAAAAACTAGGTCATCTAAATATTCATATAAATAATTTTTTTGAAGAAGTTATGATAAATGTAGAAGATCAAGTGATAAAGAATAATAGATTATCTTTACTTCATATGATCAATTATTATTATACTTGTTTAGCTGATTTTTCTTTAATAAACTTAACTCAAAAAAATTAGAGGTAAGAAATGTCACTTTTTAATTCTCTAAATAACTTCACACAAAAAAGACTCTTTCCTTTTTCTAATTGGATTGAAGAATTAAAAGATTTCCAAGTTCTTAAAGCTGATGTTATTGCAGGTTTAACTGTTGCACTTGTATTAGTTCCGCAATCTATGGCATATGCTCAACTAGCAGGGCTACCTCCTTACTATGGATTATATGCATCGTTTCTACCAGTGGCACTTGCCGCATTATTTGGCTCATCAAGACAACTTGCTACCGGGCCAGTAGCAGTTGTTAGTTTATTAACAGCTGCAGCGTTAGAACCAATTGCTGGGGCAAATCCAGAAGGATACATTGCATACGCTATTATGCTAGCTCTTCTTGTCGGCATATTTCAATTGTTATTAGGAATTTTGAAAATGGGTGTTCTTGTAGATTTTCTTTCTCATCCTGTTGTTAATGGATTTACAAATGCTGCAGCTATTATTATTGGAACGTCACAATTGTCAAAAATTTTTGGAGTAGTTGTTCCTACTGAATCACACCATTATGAAACAATTATAAATGTTTTATCTGAAGCTATTAATAGCACCCATTCTCCTACATTTATAATGGGGATATCAGCAATATTAATAATTGCCATAATTAGAAAGTTTTTTCCAAAGTATCCAGCTGTCCTTATTTCGGTTTCAATTACAACTTTCATTTCATGGTTTATAAATTTCGAATCGATTTATGGAGGGAAAATAGTTGGGGTTATTCCAGAAGGTCTGCCAAATTTTCAAATACCTATTATAGATTTTTCTCAAATAGTACATTTAGGAACAGTAGCAATAATAATTAGTCTTATAGGTTTTATGGAAGCAATTTCGATAGCAAAAGCTATGGCTACTCAGACAAAACAGCGCTTAGACCCAGACCAAGAACTAGTAGGCCAAGGTATTGGAAATATTGTTTCAAGTTTTTTCCAAGGGTATGCCATCTCAGGATCTTTTTCTCGTTCAGCGGTAAATATAACCGCAGGAGCAAAAACAGGATTTTCTTCTGTTATAACTGCAATATTTGTTGGTTTAACTTTATTATTTTTTACTCCCTTATTATATCATTTGCCACAAGCTACTTTAGCTGCAGTTATTATTATGGCAGTTATCAATCTTATTAAATTTAAGCCAATCAAATATGCTTGGCGCGTCCAAAAGCATGACGCAGTAATATCTATTGTTACCTTTTTCTTAACGCTTTATCTAGCACCACAGTTAGAATATGGGATTATAGTTGGAGTTATATTGTCTTTAGGATTACATTGCTATAGAGAAATGAGGCCAAGAGTTATATGTTTATCAAAAAATGAACAAGGCGCTTATCGTAATTCAGAAACTAATAATATTCCAAGATGTTGTTGTATATCAGTAATGAGATTTGACGGTTCATTAATATTTATGAATGCTGGTCATTTTGAAAATGAAGTTATTGATAGAGTTGCTTCAAAACCAGAACTTCGTTTTTTTATTATAGATGCAGTAGCTATTAATGAAATTGATGCTACTGGAGAAGAAATGTTACATAGCCTATCTTCAAGATTATACGAACAAGGAATAAGTTTGTTCTTTGTGAGATTACAAAAACCAATTATGCAAATATTTAATAGCACTGGTTTTTCAAGAGGTAAATGGGAAAATCATTTTCATAGAACTATTGATGGCGCGATTGAATATGCTTGGTCAGAATTGGGATGCGGAAATGTTACACCTCCATTTTGTACAATGGAATACTGTCCACTAAATAGAGAAACAGTCGGATTAGCAAATATTTACGAGGCTAGTATTCAAGAATCAGAAGAACAGAGTTAGAGTATCTTTTCATAGCTAGTTTCATGAATTATATGATTTAAATATATGCCTCTCTTTTCAAACTTTGTTTTTTCCCTATCCTTAAATATATTGATTTCTTTAACCTTTCTAAATTTTTCATAATTAGAAAGCATATTTTCTATTTCTAAAGCATACTCTTCCCAGTCAGTAGCAATTTTTATGAAACCTTTATTTTTAATTTTCGATTCTAATAAATTAATAAAGCCTATATTTATTAACCTTCTTTTTTGGTGTCTTTTTTTTGGCCAAGGATCAGGGAAGAATATAGATACTCCATATAAAGAACTCTCTTTTATATTTTCCTTTAAAACCTCTACAGCGTCTTCACATATTATTTTTAAATTTTTAATATTTTTATCTTTGATTTTTTTTATGAGCTGACCTGTTCCAGCTTCATATACATCAATGCCTAAAAAATTATAGTTAGGATTTTTTAATGCTATAGATCTTAATAAGTCACCATTTCCAAATCCAATATCAACTATACAATCGTTATCATTACCATAAATTTTTTTAAAATCTAATAGGCCTTCACATTGAATTAGATTTTCTTTTGTTTGTTTTTCATCATATAAATATTTTTTTTGTGACTTAGTAATCCTCCCGGAGCGTTTTACATAACTTTTTATACCTATCCTTTCCATTATAAAAAATTATCCTTTTTGCTTGTTGGAATTGCTTTATTACTTTTTTCCATTCTTCCAGCTAAAAAAGCACTTCTTCCAGCTATAACAGCATTTTTCATTGCTTTAGCCATCATTATTGGTTTATTTGCCATTGCTAGTGAGGAATTAAGTAAGACAGCATCGCAACCCATCTCCATTGCAATGCATGCATCACTTGATATACCAATTCCAGCATCTACAATTATAGGAACAGAAATATTATTAATTATTTTTTTTATATTTTCTGGTTTAGTAATTCCCTGGCCACTTCCAATTGGTGAAGCAAGTGGCATTATTGCTATACAACCTGCATTTTGTAATTCAATTGCTAATTCAAAATTATCAGTTGTATAAACCATAACTGAAAAGTCCATGCTTACAAGTTTTTTAGCCGCAACTAAAGTTTCTTTTTCATTTGGAAGTAGAGTGCTTTTATCTTTAAGAACTTCTAATTTTATCAAATTTGTACTTAGAAGGTCTCTTGCCAACAAAGCTACTCTTATAGATTCTTCGGCAGAAAAACATCCAGCAGTATTTGGTAGAATTTCATATTGCTTAGGACTGATTACATCTAAAAGATTTTCTTCATCTTTTTCTTGGCCGATGTTTGTTCTACTTATAGCTACAGTTATTATTTCAGCACCACTTTCTTCTAGTACCTCTTTTGTTTCTCCAAAATCCTTATATTTTCCACTTCCAATAATAAGGCGTGAATTATAAGATTTT